>Ga0209770_10000117_pt1 | contig 45896 bp, 46 predicted proteins | sample LauGreSu1BDMLBDD_2_FD_187572 | JGI IMG/M metagenome (GOLD analysis project Ga0209770, IMG submission 187572) | Freshwater lake microbial communities from Lake Michigan, USA - Su13.BD.MLB.DD (SPAdes) (version 2) | ecosystem: Environmental > Aquatic > Freshwater > Lake | place: Lake Michigan, USA... | reverse complement strand
AAGGGAATTTGCCGATCTGTATGCAGAGCACAAACAACCTTTGGTTCCACCTTCAGGCGCATTGAAAGAAATGCGGTTCATCGATGCCATTCAAGATGCTCTTGCCCAGAGCATGGAGCGACATTCAAACCTTGTGCTAATGGGACAGGATATTGCCGAGTACGGTGGAGCCTTCAAAGTTACGGAAGGCTTTGTTGAAAAGTTTGGAAAGGACCGCGTTCGCAATACCCCCCTCTGCGAGTCCGCGATTGTGGGAGCAGGGTTGGGGTTGTCTATTTCAGGTATGAAGGCCATGGTGGAGATGCAATTTGCAGATTTCGTCACCTGCGGCTTCAACCAAATTGTGAACAATTTAGCCAAGTTGCACTGGCGCTGGGGTCAAAATGCTGACGTGGTGGTTCGTATGCCTACCGGAGCAGGGACCGCGGCTGGACCTTTTCATTCACAAAGCAATGAAGCATGGTTTACCCATACGCCGGGTCTCAAGGTCGTTTACCCTTCGAATCCCTATGATGCAAAAGGTTTGCTCAATGCTGCCATAGAGGATCCTAATCCCGTGTTGTTTTTCGAACATAAAGCCCTGTACCGAAGCGTTAAAGGCGAGGTTCCTTCTGCGTATTATCAATTGGAAATTGGTCAGGCAGCGGTGGTTTCCTCGGGAAATTCGGCAAGCGTAATTACCTACGGTGCCGGCGTTCATTGGGCTACTGAACTCAAGGAAAGGCTGTCGCTCGATCTGGAAATCATCGATCTTCGAACCCTGTTGCCGTTGGATACAGCAACGATTTATTCTTCGGTTAAAAAAACAGGAAAAGTGCTTGTGCTACATGAGGATTGTCTTTTTGGTGGAATGGGGGGAGAAATAGCAGCACTGATCAACGAACATTGTTTTGAATACCTTGATGCTCCGGTTAAACGTGTAGGGTCTTTAGACACGCCGGTTCCTTTTTCTGCTATTCTAGAAGAACAATTCCTTCCTGTTAAACGCTTTGAAATCGCTATTCAAGAACTTCTTGCTTATTGATGGTTTCGAGGATGGTAGGTGAGGATAGCATCGCGTAAAAAACGTTGGTCCATGTGGGTGTATATTTCTGTTGTCGTGATGGATTCGTGTCCCAACATTTCTTGGATAGCGCGTAAGTTGGCGCCTCCTTCGAGCAGGTGGGTGGCGAAAGAATGACGAAATGTGTGGGGTGAAATACTTTTTTTGAGTCCAATGGCTTGCGCTAATTGGCGAATGATGGTAAAGATCATTACCCGAGTTAACCTTTGGCCACGACGGTTCAAGAACACAATGTTCTCATCACCTTTGAGAATGTTCATATGCTTGCGCTGATGTTCCAGGTAAAAAGACAGCTCCTTTTCTACTTTTTCGCTTACTGGCACCAACCTTTCTTTGTTCCCTTTTCCTATGACCCGAATGAAGCCTTCTTCAAAAAATAAATCGGAAAGTTTCAAGTTAACCAGTTCGCTTACACGAATACCGCAACTGTATAGCGTTTCAAGAATTGCTCTGTTTCGGTGACCTTCTGCCTTACTAACATCCACCGCCGAGATCAAGGCATCGATTTCTTCAATATCCAGGACTTCGGGAAGTTTTCTTCCCAGCTTGGGTTGTTCCAATAGTTCGCTTGGGTCATTGGTTATCACTTGTTCAGCAAGTAGAAAGCCGAAAAACTGTTTAATGCCTGATATGATGCGAGCTTGGCTCCTAGCGCTCAGCCCAAGATCAAAAAAAATTGAAACCAATTCCTTGAGGTGCTCATAGGTTACCGATTCTACCGCCAACTGACGTGTAAGGCAATAATCCGTGAGCTTTTGTAAATCTTGCTGGTAAGCTAAACAGGTGTTCTCGGCAAGACCTTTTTCAATACGCAGATAGGCAATAAACTGCTTGTGAAGTAGATTCCAATGCACCGAATCGAAAGGCTTAGTATTCCATGATCATATAGCCCTCTGGAATCGACAAATCGGAGGGTTTTATCTCGGCTTTAAGGATGGATTTTACCTCGAACTTTACCTTGCTGCCGTCCGATAACGTCCCTTCGTGCAACAGGGGGAATCCTGAAGGACGAGAAGCGGAGGAGGAAACGTATTGGCGTAAAGGACTGATCAATAATGGATTGAACTTTAAATCACCCGCGTACCATGCTTTTACTTCTGAATTACCTTTGGCACTGATGCATTTTTGAACGTATTCGTCGCAAGGATAGCCCAGCAGAGTCTTTTTATTGCCTGTTTTTACAAAAGTACAATTGCAAACTTCCAGGGTGTCAAACATTTCTTGTTTCATTTTAATCGCCATGTTCTGTTCAGGCATGAGCGTGTAAGTTCCTTTATCAAGTAGGTTAAGCATTATTATTTCCATTCCTTCCATATTGAAGGTTGTTTTGGATGCTTTTTCTGTAATCGTAGAACGGTATGGAATTTCGTTCTCTCCAACGGTTACCCTGCAGTCTATTTGGTATTGCGCGTTCATATGTAATGCGCAAGTAACACACATCAATAATAAAATTGTTTTCATGTTTTCTTATTTTCCTCGAATATAGAAATTTTTGAGGATTATTGCTTTTGATGTACCTTTGATGAATGAAATTAGCCATTGTCAATGGTCCCAATCTTAACTTGCTCGGACAACGCGAGCAGAGTGTGTACGGTAACCGTTCTATGGAAAATTATTTCGAGGAAATACAAGGCCTATTTACCGCGGAGTTGTTGTACTTTCAGTCCAACGTAGAGGGAGAATTGATCAATTACCTTCAAGGATTTTCGGGAGATGGCGTTGTGCTGAACGCTGGGGGTTACACTCATACCAGTGTCGCATTGAGGGACTGTATTGCAGCTTTATCAATTCCCGTTATTGAAGTGCATATTTCCAATGTAGCGGCCCGGGAGTCTTTTCGGCACGAATCTTTATTAACGCCCGTTTGCAGGGGATTGATTATGGGTTTTGGCTTAGAAAGCTATGCCTTAGCCCTTCGTTTTTTGGAATCTTAATGAACCTAGATCAAGTTGAAGTGTATTGGCGCTAAATTTTACGCCATGAAACATCTATTCTTTTCTCTCTTTTTGTTCAGTTTAAGTTTTTATTCATCCGCTCAAATCAACAAACGCAAGGTCCAACTTGTGATATTGTTTGACACTTCAAATAGCATGGACGGATTGTTAAATCAAGCAAAATCGCGAATTTGGGCCATCGTCAATGAGGTTTCCAAGTTGCGTTTTCAAGGGGAAATTCCTCAACTTGAAATCGCCATGTACGATTATGGAAATCAAGCCTTACTTCTCAAGGATAATTATGTTCGGCAGCAATTGAATTTTACGCAAAACCTCGATTTGGTGTCGGAGAAATTATTCAGCCTTACAACCAACGGTGGCGATGAGTTTTGCGGAGCGGTTATTCAAACCTCTTTAAAGGATTTATCCTGGTCAAACGATTCAAAAGACTTAAAGATTATCTACATTGCAGGTAACGAACCTTTTAATCAGGGTCCGGTATCGTATAAAGAAGCCTGTACTCTAGCAAAAACCAAGGGAGTTATCATCAGCACCATTTTTTGTGGGGCTTATGATGAAGGGGTTAGAACTTTTTGGCAGGATGGAGCAACGTGTTCGGGAGGTGATTTTTTCAACATTAACAGCGATCAAACCGTGCAGTATATTTCCACTCCCTACGATTCTTTGATTCAAACCTATAATTATAAACTGAACGGAACCTATGTTTCCTACGGCAGCGAAGGCCGTCTTCGAAAAAGCAAGCAAGCACGAGAAGATGACAATGCCGGTGCCATGAGTGAATCGGTGATGGTAGAGCGAATTAATGCAAAAGCCGGTGCCAATTACCGCAACGGTGATTGGGATTTAGTGGATGCTGTAGCCATGGATTCCACCATATTGGAAAAATTAACCGAAGAGCAATTGACCGACGAATTGAAAGGCAAAACGGAAGAGGATATAAAAAACATCGTAGCGGAGAAATCAAAAGAACGCGAAAATTTGAAAAAAGAAATCGGATCCTTGAATTTACAACGTGAAGCTTTTATTGCAGAACAAACCAAGAAATCATCCACCAAAACCGATGATTTTGGAACAGCAGTAGCGAAAAGTTTGAGGTCCCACGCTGAAAATATTGGTTTCGATAAGTCGTCTGAGAAATAGCAGAATTTCGGTATATTTGAACAAAAAATATACCATGGCTATGTTACGTGACGACCGCATCAATTACCTAAATATAGGTTTGATGGGAATTACCGCCATCTTGGCGTATTTCATGCCTTTTGAAACGTTTTTATTTGCGTATGCTTTTCTAGGTCCATTACATTATTTAACGGAAATTAGTTGGCTCCACGACCGACAGTATTTTTCCAAGGGTAAATACGATTTTATTGTACTACTCGTAATTGGGGTTTTGCTATCGCTGGCTGCTTTTGTTGGGGATTTCAAGGATGTTTTTAATTCTGCGAAATTGGATTTTTACATTTATCCACCATTCTCTGATGGTAAAATTTCATTTTTAAGTTGGTTTTATTCTTTAAGATTAAATGATGTATTGATTCTATTATCTCTTTGTTGTTCGATATTTTTCGTTTTTACAAAGAATAATAAATTCAAGTATTTATCGATTTTTCTCCTTTTTATTTTTCTTTATTTTTTATTCAATTTTGAACTTGATTTGCTTGGGATTCTTTTAATGTTGTCTTTTCTGAGTGTCGCAGTACATTTTTTAATTGAAAATTATATTATTAAAATAATTGCTATCGCTGCGTTATTTTTAGGTGTATATTTTTTTTATGACCCTAATTGGTTTGGTATTAGTACGGAAGAAAAATTATCATACGATCAGTACACCTCGATAAGCCAAAAAACTGAATTGGCCAATTCTTCTTGGTTTTTTGCTTTTACGTCTTTGGTGCCAACATTAATACATGTATATGTTTTTACAGGATTATTTATGTTGTATGGTGCAATGAAATCAAGAAGTAAATCCGGTTTAATAAGTGTTTTAGCTTTGTTAGTTATTCCTGCCATTTTAGTTTTTTCTTTACCTGTTAGTTCTTCTCAGAATTTTCTTTCAGATTATGGGAAAAACGCCTATTATGCGGATGGGCATGGTTTTTTTAATGTGAATCAATCCATATTGGATAAGTTCAATGCCACGCCAAAACTTACTTGGAAACAAGCAATAGATAAAGACATACAAGACCCATCGGAGAGAGAAAAATTATATGCGATTTACAGTGATTCGCTAAATAATGAATTTATGAATTCAGATATTCCACCCGATGAATCTGCGATGGACACTGCATTGAGGAGTAATCCTTATAAAATGTATTATGGAAGAAATAATGTTTCAGTTGCGAGTACTTTTCCGAAAGGGTCAAAAGATAAAGGAAGTTGGTGGGATATTATTTATTACTCACAAATCGGCATCATGCTCATGCGCTTCATTGCTTTTGCCTATTTGTACCATTATTTGAATTGGTTCAGTAAAACGGAAATCATCCAATGGCACAAAGTGCCGAAGGTCCGATTCATTGCCGTTATCATTCTTTGGTTGGCGGCTTGTGGTTTCTATATGTACGATTATGGTCTAGGGCTTAACGTACTTTTTTTCCTCAGCTTTACGCATGTTTTATTGGAGTTTCCGTTGAACATCGTTTCCATTGTGGGAATAGGTAAGGAGTCAATAGCTATTTTCAAGCATGGGTTTAAACCTTTAAAGTCGGATTCTTAGCTTTTATTGCCGCGATAAACCCTTCCTCTTCGGCTGGAGATATTAAGATTTCATTCCATTTCCCATAAGACACCACCAATCCTTTCCAAGCGGTGTTGATTTTTAGTCCAGCGAAAAGACCTTTTTGCTCCTCAATTTTGGTGATTTCTTCAATTGATATTTTTTTTCGAAAACCAAGTATGTGGCAAGTTAAGTAGGTGTCGTCAACAGTATAATACGTTGTTTTTAGCAGGAGATAAAGCAACAATCCCAAGGATAACCATACAGCACCTAAAACGATTAAATCCGAAAGATTACCACCGTTGTAAAGGATTAGGCAAGCCACAAGGGAATAAACGATAAATACAAAACCCCAAATAATGGGATAGGTCCAATCCTTTTTCGATTCGAAGCGTGTTACCAAGCAAATAAGGGTTTCGCTCCCATTAAAATTTGGACTTCTTTTTTTACTACTTCAACATTCGTTTCAGATGTATCCATTAGGGTTCGGTCGATAAGATCAACCATGCGCTGAATTTCTGCTATGGTAACGCCTCTCGATGTAACTGCTGCCGTTCCTAAACGAATCCCAGAGGTAACAAACGGAGATTCTGTATCAAAAGGAACCATGTTTTTGTTGACCGTAATGTGCGTTTTTCCTAAGGCTATTTCGGCATCTTTGCCGGTGATTCCCTTATTGCGCAAATCAATCAGCATGCTGTGGTTGTCCGTCCCTCCTGAAACAATGTTATAACCACGTTGCATAAGAGCATCTGCCATCGCTTGTGCATTGTTCTTTACCTCTTGGCAATACCTGCGGTATTCAGGACTAAGGGCTTCGCCAAAAGCTACCGCCTTGGCAGCAATAACGTGTTCCAGTGGTCCGCCCTGAATTCCTGGAAAAACCGCTGCATCTAGCAATGCGGCCATGGATTTTAAATTCCCATTGTTCCATTTTAATCCAAAGGGATTATCAAAATTATGCCGCATCATGATGATTCCGCCTCTTGGACCACGAAGCGTTTTGTGCGTGGTGGATGTTACAATGTGGCAATGTTCAAGAGGATCGTTAAGAAGTTTTGCGGCTATTAATCCTGCCGGATGGGAAATATCGGCCAATACTAAGGCCCCCACCGAGTCCGCTATCGCTCTTATCCTTTGGTAGTCCCAATCCCTTGAATAAGCAGATGCACCACAGATGATCATCTTTGGTCGTTCGCGCTCGGCCGTTTCTTCAAGGCTGGTATAATCCAAAAGACCGTCCTCTTGTCGAACCCCGTAGAAAAAAGGCTGGTATAATTTTCCCGAGAAATTTACGGGAGATCCGTGCGTTAGATGCCCACCGTGCGACAGGTTAAATCCGAGAATTTTATCTCCTGGATTTAAACAGGCAAGGAAAACGGCTGCATTTGCTTGCGCTCCGGAATGCGGCTGAACGTTGGCCCATGTAGCACCGAACAAGGAACATAATCGGTCTATTGCCAATTGTTCTACTTGGTCAACCACCTCGCACCCTCCGTAGTATCGTTTTCCAGGTAAGCCTTCTGCATATTTATTGGTTAAAACACTTCCCATAGCTTTCATGACCGAGTCGCTCACGTAATTTTCACTGGCAATCAATTCAATACCAACCGTCTGGCGAACGTGTTCCGCTTCAATTAAATCGAATATTTCGTTATCCATGTGTTTTTGCATTTGTGGTAAGTTGTAATTTTTCCAATCCAATTTTTAAGTCCGTTTCAGGTTTAAAGCCCGTCAGTTGAAAGAGCTTTTCGGAAGATCCGATTCTTCGCTCCACTTCGTAATCGTAACGTTTTTTTGGTGCGTCTAAATACCGAATTTGAGCCTCGGTTTCCCATAGCTCTAGGATCAAATGGGCTAAATCGTTAATCGTCCATTCGCGTTCATTCGCAATGTTTACAATATGAAATCCTTCGATTTTTTGCAGTCGAACACAGGCTTCAATCACGTCTTCAATGTAGGTGAAATCTCGGGTTTGTAGTCCACTGCCGAAAACCGTAATTTCCTGATTTTCTTGAGCTTGTTCTATGAAACGTGGAATCACCATTCGGTTGTCTTGCCGTTCACCGTATACGTTGAAAAACCGCAACGCAATAGTATTCAATCCTGATTCTTCAAAATGACTGGCTAAATAGATCTCGTTGTAACGCTTAGCCATGGCATATGAGGTTCTCGGGTCAACCAAAACATCTTCGCTTAACGCTGTTTTGACAATAGCGGAATGGCTGTAAATTCCGCTGGTAGATGCATAGAACAACTGTTGGACTCCGTGTTCAAGTGCCGCATTTACCACGTTTCGTGTGCCAATGACTTCAACGTCCATGGTTTCTACAGGGTGGTCAGCTACTACATCAACGCCTAAAACTGCTGCAAAATGGTAGACGGTATGCACTCCTTCCATGCATAGGGAAACCAATGCCGAATCCCGAACGTCCCCGATATGCAATGTTATATTAGGAAGAAGCAGTTCAGGGATTTTGTTGCCCCGCAACAAGTTATCGAGCACCACGACTTCGTGACCCAAAGAAACCATTCGTTCAACCAAATGGCTTCCAATAAATCCTGCTCCTCCGGTAATCAGTATTTTCATGATGCTTTACAAATATCCTAAATAAAAGCGAATATTCACAGCATTCGGCAAGCAGAATGAAAGCTGTGGGTGATTTCTTGCAATTCTTCATTCCAAATATTACCGTCGATCAGAGGATCGATGCGCACTCTCCCAGAAGCATGGATAACCTCTGTCGCATTTAGGGCAATGGCTACATGCGTGATGTTACCCGAAACGTTTTGAAAGAAAACAAGATCGTCTTGTTGAATTTCTTTGAATTCTATGGGTGTTCCAAGGCGCTGTTGGTCTTTAGCATCTCGGGGGAGGTTAATGCCCAATGTTTTAAAATACAATTGACTCAGGCCTGAACAGTCGATACCAAACGAAGTTTTTCCACCCCATAAATAGGGGACATTGATCATGCATTGGAGTATGTTGGCTGCTTGTCTGTTTTTGCGAAATTCGGAAAACGTAAATTGCTCTTGTCCGATATTGAACCCTTCCTCTGAGCCTACAAAGCTACCTGCTGGCAGGTGTAAATTTCCCCAAGAACTCTCGATGATGGATACAAACGTTAGGCTAATATTCCGCTGATCATGCCATCGTTGTACTTCTTTTTCCGAAAGACCGATTAAGTGCCTTCGATCAACGAATCCCTCATAACCGTCACTCAGATTTTGTATGTGTATCCAATGGCTTTCTTGAGTTATTACTTCGAAGGTTTCACCGAAAACCAATTGTGTAACCATTTCGGAAGTGTCCGATGTAGTTTGTCGTACAGCGCACACAGGGGCGTGACAGAAGCCATATTTTTGCTGGTTAATAAGAAGTTTCATAACAGGGTTAATTCGACCGTAAAAATACATAGACCGCGAGAATTATCCTTACATTTGCTCGGTTATGGGAATAAATGAAAAATTGATTTTAGTCACGAACGACGACAGTGTTAACGCGAAAGGTATCCAATCATTGGTTAAAATCGCATCAAAATCTGGGCGAGTGGTAGTGGTTGCTCCGGATAAACCTCAATCAGGAATGGGACATGCCATTACGATTAACGACCCTATTCGTATGAATCGTGTCGAAATGTTTGGCGAGATAGAGGCTTATTCTACAACCGGAACCCCTGTAGATTGTGTAAAATTAGCCATTTATGAAATTTTAAGGTCAAAGCCGGATTTGGTACTATCGGGGATCAATCATGGGGAAAATTCCTCGACCAATGTGCTCTATTCCGGAACGATGTCAGCTGCTATTGAAGGTGCTATGGAAGGTTTGCCTTCGATTGGATTTTCGCTTGCTAACTATGCTCATGATGCCGATTTTATGCAATATGAAGGGTACGTTTCACGGATCATTGAGCATGTACTTGAAAAAGGAATGCCAAAACATACCTGTTTTAATGTGAACATTCCTAATGTCCAAAATGACTCCATTCAAGGAATTAAATTCTGCACTCAAGCTCATGCCTTTTGGGCAGATCGTTTTGATCGAAGAATGGATCAGTTTGGTCGGCCTTATTTTTGGTTAACCGGCGAATTTGGGGAGGTTAATCCCAAAGTGGATTCTGATTTACATGCGCTTGCTAATGCATTTATTAGTATTGTTCCAACACAATTTGATTTGACTAATTACGCTGCCTATGCGGATTTAAAATCCTTGAAAATATGAATAAGTTAAAATGGATTACTTTAGGTTTAACCATTGGAATTATTTCCATGTTAATTTTTTTACCGCTTGTATTGAAAGTAGTATCTTGGAAGTACGGAGTTGATTTTTCCTTTATTTGGAAGCAGTTTTGCAACGACGCCAAATATACGAGCAAGTATTTATCGCTGGCTTGCATTCCGAATTTAATATGGTTTTACATCTTCTTGAATAAAGAAAAATACGATATAGCCAGAGGTATTATTATTGCCACCTTAATTTTGGTTCCATATTCGATTTATGTCAACTTTTTATGATTCGTAAAAAACGGGTTTTTATAATTTGTGGCGAAGCATCCGGAGATTTACATGCAGCCAATCTGGTGCATGAATGGCGAAAAATCGATGCAAATACGGAGTTTTTAGCATGGGGAGGTGATCGGTTATCTGCTGAAAACGTTACGGTTGTAAAGCACATTCGCGAGTTGTCGTTCATGGGATTTGTGGAAGTTTTAAAGCATATATTTCAAATCCTTCGAAATTTTAAAGAATGCAAGCGAAATATCAGTGATTTTGAACCAGATGCATTAGTCCTGGTTGACTTTCCCGGTTTCAATTTACGTATGGCAGAATGGGCACATCAACAAGGAATCAGGGTTATTTATTATATATCCCCTCAACTTTGGGCATGGAAGCAAGGTCGTATCAAAAAAGTGCAACGTTTTGTGGATTATATGTACTGTATTTTACCTTTTGAAAGGGCTTTTTATGCTAAGTTTAATTATGAAGCACGCTATTTTGGACATCCATTACTTGATGAATTAGCCCATTTTAAAAGTAGCAACAAAAATGCGATTGAAAATAGCGGTAAACCATACATTGCTGTGCTTCCGGGAAGTCGTCGTCAAGAAGTTTTACGGAAGTTACCGGTAATGTTAAAGGCTGCGTTGCATTTTGCCAATTTCGATATTGTGGTTGCTTGTTCGAGTCAAGTTCCTGACGAATGTTATACTACCTATCATCAAGAAGGAATTAGTTTCGTTTATGGCAAAACGTATGAGGTCTTAAATGGCGCCACCCTAGCCATTGTAACTTCAGGTACCGCAACCCTCGAAACGGCCTTATTTAGAGTGCCTCAAGTGGTTTGTTACAAAAGCAACCCATTGTCATATGTTCTTGCTAAGAAAATTGTAAAAGTAAAGTACATCTCGCTGGTCAATTTAATATTAAATGAGGGGGTGTTAAAAGAACTTATTCAGGACGAATGCAATGTTGAAAACATCATTACAGAAATGACGCTCTTGTTAAACGATCCAGCACGAAGTGGAGAGGTGCTAAGAGGTTATGACCGTTTGCACTCTTTACTTGGAGAGGCTGGCGCAAGTCAGAAAATTGCAGGTTCAATGATTGAAACTTTTCCACAAGAATTGTAGTATTATTGGCATGTTATCCATGCGTGTTTTATTTTTCCTACTGGCTTTTTTATCGTTAAATGTTGCTCATGCACAGGTTTTCCGAATCGGTATAAACCCTAAACAAAATTATTCAAGGGTTAAGTTTTCCAATGCTTCTTCTAACTATTTAATAGTGGGTGATTCAATCCTTATCGGTATTCTAACAGCAAATGCTAGTTGTGAGGTTGTTAAGAATTCTTCAGGAAACTTGGATGTAATTTTTGAAGGGGTTCGAAAAGCTGGGTTAAAGAATATCAAACTAATTGGTTTGCAAAACGAAGGCTTCGTATCCTTTACGGGGTTGTCGCCTATCACAAAAGAACGTTCATTTGAAGGTGATTTTAGTATTGGGTTATTTTCAGGAAAATTAAAAGTGATTAATGAAATTGAGTTGGAACACTATCTGAGAGGAGTTTTGGAGTCAGAAGCAGGGATAGGGCAAAAGGAGGAATACTACAAGGTTCAAGCCGTGATAAGTCGAACATTTGCCTTAAAAGAAATAAACAAGCATGAACATGAAGGATTTAACCTGTGCAATCAAGTTCATTGCCAAGCGTATCTTGGGAAAGGAAGTGGCATCAAGTCCATTGAAACGGCAATACAGAAAACACATAAATTGGTATTGTTGAACACGTCAGGGAATTTTGCGCCAACGTATTTTAGCGCCAACTGTGGAGGGCAAACCTGCGATCCAATTCAAGTTTGGAATCATTCAATTGATGGAATTTATTCCATTAGAGATACTTTTTGTATCCGCACAAAACAAGCGCACTGGACAAGTTCAATTCCATATTCTGATTGGAAAAAGTTCTTCGTTGAAAAATATAATTTTCCGATCGATGATTCCTTGAGTTTGAGGTTTTTAAATGATTTCCCACTCGTGAATCGAACGGGATTTTACGCTCATCCTGGATATGGGGTTCCCATGCGCGATCTTCGAGAACGGTTTAATTTAAAGTCCTCTTTTTTCTCTGCAAAATTGGATAATGGAAAAATTTTGCTTCATGGACGAGGGTATGGTCATGGAGTAGGTTTGTGCCAAGAAGGAGCAATGACCATGGTCAAACTACAGTATGATTTTACTCAAATTTTAGGTTTCTATTTCCCGGATTTTAGGTTGGACTATGCGTTTAATGCGAAGTTTTTGGAATGATGACAAAGATTTCTTCGTCATCGGACTTGAAGTACTTTTTTGAACGTGCGTAATGTTCGATAAAATGAATATCTTTCATTTTTCCTATTGATCTCTTGCTATCCATGAGTTGGGCCTTCATGGCTTTATTTTGTTCTTGTAGTTTATTCTTTGTTTTTATTTGCGAATAAAGGGTAAAGACATCAATATCGTCTAAAAATAGAAAGTACACCAAGAAAATGCAGAGCGCAATTAAGTACTTGTTTTTTAAAATTTTCGGAAATTTCATAAGGCAATTTAATTTAAATTGCCTTAAATAGGATCGTGTAACTTGTTCTTTATGAAAGACGCTTTGTTAATATTAATCTTTCTTTTTGGAGCAGCTGTTGAATTCGGTATTATAGAACTGCGCAAAACCGCGATCATCTATTAAAAGTGGCTCGAATAGCTCAAGTAATTCGCATGCTTTGAAGGCATTTCCATCTCGGGTCTTCATGATACTGGCACTTTTCATAACCCCAAATTTTAACACCTGAAGATCCGTCGGGGATAGAATGACCAAGTTACCCAATTCATCTTTGAACTTTTTTCCGTAAGTAGTTTCTTCGTCGAGGTTTGTGTACTTTTTAAATTTAGCTGTTTCAGTTGTCCAAATCAAATTAGCTCCTTTTACATCTTTCTTAATGAATTTGATGTAGGCTTGGAGGAAGGTTGATGATATTGGGGCGTAGCTTATTTGACTGTAGTAATCTAAGTACTCGATGAATGTTTCAAATTCTTCGGCTTGATTTTTAGGATCGGCATCAACGTTATCTTTGATGTTTTCGGAGTAAATATAGGTCTCTAATTCCGTAAGGAATGCTTGATGCTCGTTGTCGAACATTACCCCGTTTTTGTCCAATTCACGGGCAGCATTAAAACTCGAGACACATTCTTCCATTGCCGATTCAAATCTAGGATCTGGATTTTGTGATTTTATGATACCTAAATATCCCTTGGCTAAAAACAAATTGGGTGTTGGGTCGTTGGAATATTTCGGTTTCACGACATACTCTGAGGCCTTTTCAACCAACTTTACAAAATTGGGTTTTGGTTTTTGTGCATACAATGCAGCCAACTCAGGGAACACGCTTCGAACCGTTATAAATTCTTCTGCTTCGCCTACGTATTCAGTTTCTACTTCCTCGGTTTCATCTCCATTTTTTACTTTGTTAATGGCAGTTACCGTAAGAGAAATGGAATAATTCCCGAGCTTATTGAAATAGATTTTTAGTTTGTCAGAGGTAGTGCCCGTATTCTTGACCAATTCCCAACCTTTTCCGGGAGTTGAGGTTCCATTTACTGTCCACTGGTATTTTAACTTGGAACCCGTTATTGGTTTTACGGAAGAATATTTTATTTCTACCGTATTTTCGGGTTTAACCTCATTGTTAACGATTGGTTCAATTAACCTTTTGGTGGCGGTGAAGGTTAAATCTTGGGCTAGTATTAAGGGTGTAGGAAGGGAAATTAAAAGAATAAAAATTAATTTCATATTCATCTATTTTTTAAGCGTTGGAAAGCAAATGTTATGCCGAAGTTACAATTTAATCATGACTTTTTATGAGTAATGTTAATATTTCTTGAGCTGCAATGGAGAGTTTGGTGCCAGGTCCGTAAATTCCCATAACTCCATGGTTCTTTAAAAATTCGTAATCGTTTTTAGGAATAACCCCTCCTACAATTACCAAAATATCGTCTCGTCCTTCATGGTTCAATGCCTCTATTAATGCAGGTACTAAAGCTTTATGACCAGCAGCTAAAGAAGATATTCCAACGATATGTACATCGTTTTCTATAGCTTGTTTTGCGACTTCTTCAGGGGTTTGAAATAAGGGGCCAAGATCTACATCAAATCCCAAATCAGCAAAGGCTGTTGCAATGATTTTTGCTCCCCGGTCATGTCCGTCTTGACCCATTTTAGCGACAAGAATTCGAGGTCTTCGTCCTTCTAAGGCACTAAATTGATCGCAAAGATTTTTCGCTTGGATGAATGTTTCGTCTTTCATTGCATAGGCTTGATAAACACCACTAATAGTTTTGATTTGAGCTTCATACCTGCCAAATTCTTTTTCCAGGGCCAGGGATATTTCGCCGAGGGTACAACGGGCTATAGCGCACTCAACGGCTAATTCCAGGAGATTGCCTCCGTTTCTTGTACCTTCTTCTAGGTTTAGTAAACTTTGCTGAACTTCCACTTCGTTGCGTTTCATTCGGAGTTCATTCAATTGCTTGGTCTGTTGGTTGAGCACCTTGGTGGGATCAACTTCTAATAAATCAATGGTATTTTCCTCATTAATTACAAATCGGTTTACACCGACAATGATGGCTTCCTCTGCATCAATTTTTGCTTGTTTTATAGCTGCTGCTTCTTCGATTTTTAATTTAGGTAACCCTGATTTTATTGCTTCTGCCATTCCACCGATGTCTTCTACTTCTTGAATCAAAATTCGAGCCTCAGCAATGAGTTGATCGGTAAGCTCTTCAATTATTGAACTGCCTCCAAATGGATCGATGTATTGCGTGATACCCGTTTCTTTTTGAAGGATAAGTTGCGTATTTCGTGCGATGGCTGCAGAAAAATCGGTGGGTAAAGCAATGGCTTCGTCCAAGGAATTCGTATGCAGGGATTGGGTGCCACCTAGAACGGCGGCTAATGCTTCGACCGTAGTGCGTGTTACGTTATTAAATGCGTCCTGCTCGGTAAGAGACCACCCTGATGTTTGACAATGTGCCCTTAGCATTTTAGATTTTTCGTTCTTTGGCGAGAATTGTGCAACAATTTCAGCCCAAAGGACCCTCCCGGCACGGAGTTTTGACACCTCGAGTGAGAAATTCATGCCCACGGCCCAAAAGAAACTTAATCTCGGCGCAAATTCATCGACGGTTAGTCCAGCTTTTATTCCGGTTCGCAAGTACTCGAGTCCGTCGGCAAGTGTGTAGGCCAATTCTTGCGCAGCTGTTGCACCCGCTTCATGCATGTGGTAGCCGGAGATAGAAATGCTGTTGAATTTGGGCATGTTTTTCGCGGTATACTGAAAAATGTCGGCGATAATCCGCATGGATGGGGCAGGGGGGTAGATATAGGTGTTACGCACCATGAATTCTTTCAAGATATCGTTTTGGATGGTTCCTTCCAATTGCTCCAACTTGACACCTTGCTCAAGCGCAGTACCAATGTAGAAGGCTAAAATGGGAATAACTGCACCGTTCATGGTCATAGAAACTGACATTTCACCGAGTGGAATTCCATCAAATAACCTTTTCATGTCCTCAATGGAATCAATCGCAACGCCCGCTTTTCCAACATCCCCTTTGACGCGAGGATGGTCTGAATCATATCCGCGATGGGTTGGTAGATCAAAAGCAACGGATAAACCTTTTTGTCCTGCTGCCAAATTCCTTTTGTAAAATGCATTGGATTCTTCAGCGGTTGAAAATCCCGCATATTGACGAATGGTCCATGGACGAATGGAGTACATGGAGGCATATGGTCCTCTTCTAAACGGTGCAACGCCCGAAAAGCCAATTGGCGTCGAGTTGATGTTTTTTTTCGGGGTTAAAAAATCAGACCAATGTTTCATGCTTGAAGATTTTGAAAATAAACCCCAATTCCTCCATAAACACCTGATATTTCCTTAAAATCATTGGACTCTATGATGGGTTCTGATGCCATTGATCTTTGTTGCTTTCGAAGTTGGTTGGTGTTTTCAATTTCCTGTTGTAACTGATGCTCAAAGTTCTCACTTGAGGTGGATTTGAGCACAGACCAAACTTTATCACAAAGCCAATGAGCGTGGTGTTGAACGATGAAACTTCCTTGAACATAGGATCTTTTATCCTTTAATTCCGCTTCATTTTCCAATATGTGCACGGTATTAAGCGCCATTCTTCGAACCAGAAAATCTCCAGTTTTTGCATAGGCAAAATCATAGGGAGTAACGCATAGTTCTTGAACACCCGATATGAAACCGCACATAGCCTCTAAGGTTTGACGTATTTGATTGTCGTTCACTCGATACGATGTTTTGTTACGCCATCCCGTTTTACAGCGGATTTTAATGCTTGGAAAATGCTGTTGTTGTTCACAGATGGCCTGAACCAACCAATCCAAAGCTCTGAATTTTGCCAGTTCTACCACCAGGTTTTCACCAATACCCATTTCCAAAGTGACTTCTCGCGAAGTTTTTCTTGCTAAAAATTGTTCTAAAAAATTGCAAACATAAGCTAGCTCTTGCCATGCATTGGCACCAGATGAATAAGCATCGAAACCGGAAATAACATAACCTACGGAAGGATGGGAAATCGGAAGTTCCTTAATTCCCGTTTCTAGGCGAAAATTGGTGGGATGATTTAGGTCCATCCATTGTAAAACGGGCATTAAATCGACTTTGATGGGCAAGCAAACGATCGTATGAAGGTACTCAAAATGAACGTCTTTAAACAATTGATCCAAGTCTGGAGTTTCATCCCAGGTTAACAAGATTCCTTCGCAACCATGGGATAAATCGTGCAAAAGCTTCGCTCTTGCAGTAGCCAATTCCTCCACATGATGGAATGAGTAGGTCGCCATTTTTTGTGTATTTAGGTATCTCGATTCCCACGCCGTAAGAAGTGTAGTTTGATCAAGGAACGAGTACGAAATACCTTCAATTGGATTATTGAATTCCGGTAAATCTTGAAGTTTGTATTCTTTTTTAAGCTGTTCAACCCATGCCTCCATAACCTAGTTTGGGTTCAAAGGTAACGAAAGTTGATAATCTTGAAGCACGTCGAGAAGAAGAGAATTTTTGAATCTAGTCAAGGTGTCATATGTCCTTTTAATGCATTATTCTTTTGTTAAGTAACCATGTTGGGTGTGGTGATTTTTGAAAAAAAAACCTTAACTATGCACTGAATTATGAAGCGTAGTTGTCGTTTTTTTCTGTTCTTATTTGCTACATTGGTTCAATGGAATGCTTGGTCCCAAGGGTGGGCTCCAGCGGGTGGACGTTCCCGGGCTATGGGCGATGCTTCGGTTACCTTGGAAGATGTTTGGTCTTATCATCATAATCCAGCAGCTAATGCAAGGTTAAAGCAATGGGGTATTGGTCTTTCCTACGAAAACCGCTTTTTACTCAAGGAACTTCAAACCCAATCGTTCGCTTTGGCGTTGCCCCTGAAGAAAGGGGTCCTGTCGGTGGGCGCTCAAATGTTCGGTTATACCCAGTTTCGAAGTATAAAATCCGGGGTGGGGTACAGCTTAGCGTTGACCGATTTGATTTCTGTAGGAACGCAAATCAACGTGCATCAATTGCGCATCGGTCAGGGATACGGCAACACTTTAAAAGCGACTGGTGAATTAGGAGTTTTAGCGAAAATAAAGGAAGGATGGAACGTGGGATTTTCCGTGTACAACTTCTCAAGAACGCTACTAAGTTCTTATCAAGAAGACCGTTTAACAACGCTCATGCGGTTAGGAACTTCGTATCGATTTTCTGAAAAACTTTTGGTTTGCGCGGAAGCAGAAAAGAACGTTGATTTCCCGCTGAGGGGCAAGGTAGGATTAGAGTACGAACCACTCAAAATTTTAGCTTTTCGGACGGGCTTTTCCACCAATCCTATTGAATTGGACGCTGGAATGGGTTATTGTCATAAAGAGCTTTTTTACCTTGATTTAGGATCTTCCTACAATCAATACGTTGGTTGGTCTCCAAATGTCTCCTTTACGTATCGTTTAAAATGAGGCAGGTTTTTGCATTTGCATGCTTACTGTTTTTTTCAGTTCCTGGATTTTTTGCACAGGACAAAACGGAAATCATTCAACAGCGAATTGAGTTCATTTCAGAACGATTTCAATCAGAGAGCATTGATTTAACCAATATCATTGAACAGCTCAATTATTTTTACGAACATCCAATCAATTTGAACGAAACGGAGGGAGTGGAATTGGAAGATTTAGGTTTGCTGACAACCATTCAAATTTCAGATTTAATTCGACATCGAAAGTTGTTCGGAAAATTAATGACGCTTTATGAATTACAAAGTTTAACGTTTTGGGACCTTGAAACGATAGAGTTAGTTCGGCCTTTTGTGCGGGTGGATGACAAACTCGATAACCTTCATGTTACCTTTCGGGAGGCTCTGCGGCAAGGTAAATTTGAATGGTTTCTCAGGTATCAACCCACGGTTGATCCGAAACTTGGTTATGAAAAAGTTCCGGATAGTGTGCTTGCAAGCAGTAACAATTATTATTACGGAAACAGTGATCGTTATTACACTCGGTTTAGGTACACATACAAGACCAATATAAGCATTGGATTCACGGCGGAAAAGGATCCCGGAGAAGAGTTTTTTCGAGGATCACAGAAGAACGGATTCGATTTCTATTCAGCACATGTGTTTTTTAAGGGTGGGAAATATGTTCGGGGCGTAGCCTTGGGAGATTATCAAGTTCAGATTGGACAAGGCGTTGGTTTTTGGTCTAGTTATGCCTTTGGAAAAACGGCGGACATAGCAACTTCGAAAAGAACTGCAATTCCATTAAGGGCCTATACCTCGGTGGATGAAAACCGCTTTATGCGAGGTGCGGCCATCGATTTAGGATATAAGAATTTCGGGCTGTTGTTATTCGCGTCAAGTAAGCGAGTGGATGCAGCGGGGATTGCCGACTCGACCTTGGATGATTTGGAGTTCATATCGACCCTGGATTTGTCCGGACTACATAGGACTAACCGCGAAATAGCCCGAAGAAATGCCTTGAGAGAGAACATTGCAGGAGCCAATTTGAATTATCATAAGGGCCTTTTTCGCATTGGAGCAACCGGAGTATATCAAGGGTATGACAAACCGTTTGTCAAAGATGTTAAATTGTATAATCAGTATGATTTTAGGGGGCAACATCACCTCAATTTTTCCACGGATTATTCTTTCAATTTTAAAAATGTCAGTTTGTTTGGTGAAGTTGCAAAAGCATTCAACGATTCGTTGAGTGGATTGAGTTCCGGTTGGGCAATGATGCACGGAGCCCTTATTTCCTTGGATTCGAAAGTGAGTTTTGGTTTGGTCTATCGGGATTATCAAAGGGATTATTTTTCGTTCTACAACGCAGGATTTTCGGAGGGTAGTAATACACAAAATGAACGAGGACTCTACAGCGGAATAAAGATGAAGTTCAACTCCAAGTGGAGCATGAATGGGTATGTGGATTTGTTCAAATTTCCTTGGATGAAATACGGTGTGGATGGCCCCAGCCGTGGCCATGAGTTTTTAGTACAACCAACCTACAAGCCCAATAAGATTTTCGAAGTGTATTTCCGCTTTCGGCAGCAACTTCGTGAGCGTAACAGTTCGTTGTATGAAGGAGCGGTTACTCCCATTGAACCGTACACCCAACGGAATTATCGCTTGAATTTGTCCTATGTTATAAGTGAAGCTTTTACCTATAAATCCCGTATTGAATTACTTACCATTAATAGCCAGAGTAAAGGTTTTCAAAAGGGGATGATGGTTACTCAAGATTTACTCTGGAAACCAAAGAGTTCTCCGATTGATTTAGCCTTTCGGTATGCATTGTTTGATACGGATGGTTACGATACGCGCATTTATTCCTTTGAAAATAATGCCTTATATGTTTTTGCCGTGCCAGCCTATTACTATCAAGGTAGCCGCGCATACATCCTAATAAGGTATTCATTTTTAAGACATTGCGATTTATGGGTTCGTTACGGATATTTCTTGTATAACAATCGTTTCCAAGTGAGCTCCGGTGCCGAGCAGATTAATGGCAGCCGTAAATCCGACTTGGTAATTCAGCTTAGAATTACTTTTTAATTTTTTTTTGTTACCAAAAGAACTTTATTGCGTTAGGTGAAATATCAGGACTGCAAGCCTGAATGTTTAACCCTTAAATCTGAAGCTATGTTTACCTCTCTCCAATCCAGTTCTCATTATGGAGGACATATCGATGAAGTTTCGATTATTGAGCGTGCAAAATTAAATCCTTCCCATTTTGCGCCATTATACAAGAAATACCATGAAATGATTTTTCGTTACATTTTTAAAAGAGTGGACGAAGAGGAAGCAGCATTTGACATTACTTCATGTGTATTTGTTAAGGCATTGACTTACCTACATCGGTACGAACATCGAGGGCTACCTTTTTCATCCTGGTTATTTCGAATTGCAAAAAGTGAATTAAATCAATCCTTTAGGGATAAAAAAGCCCAAAGAACGGTGAGCATCGATTCTATACAATTAGGGAAAGCCATGGAGGAATTTAACATCGACGATAACGAGCACCAAAGAGAGGTCTTATTAAAAGTGCTACCGATGTTAAAGGACAAACAACTGCAATTGATTGAAATGAGATTCTTCGAAAAAAGATCTTTCAGAGAAATTGGGGAAATTCTTGAGTTGACAGAGAACAATGCTAAAGTTAAGACCTTTAGAGCATTGATAAAACTCAAAGAACTATACACGAAACACAATCCACAAAAATAAACGGTATGATAAAATGTTTAATTGATCGAAAAATGCCTTCGAAAGAAAACGTAGCAAAACGCCAAGATTTTGATGCGGTTTTAAAAAAAGTACCTCGAAATTACCCTATAAATAGCCCCTGGTTTTACGGGGCTATTGGTTTTTCTTCCGTACTCATAATAATTTTATTAATTTTCAGAATATAAGATCAAAAGATTACTTTTTTTTATTATTTTAGCAACATGATACGATGTATTTCAACGTTGCTTCTTGTAATTCTTGCAAAATCACTGTCCGCTCAACGAATCAATTTTAATACCCAAAAAAATTGGTCGCTAAACAAAAAAGAACTCATCTTCCAAGTAGGTTCCACCCAATTTTTAGGGGATCTAGGTGGAGCTGATGTAGATGATTACGACTATTCCCTAAAGGATTGGGATTGGCAATCAATTGGATTCAATGCTGGAGTTGGATACAGGTATCGTTTCCATCCAATGTTTGCGACAACATCCATGTTAAGTTATTTAATGTTGCGAGGCGACGACAAATATTCTGAAGAGCCCATAAGAAATGCGCGTAATTTGAATTTTAGAAGTTCTTTGGTTGAGTTTCAGCAACGACTTGAGGTTATCTTATTTTCCGTTGAGAAGTTTTCTCCTACGTACAATTTACCCGGTGAACGAGGTGGGAAGAGGAGGAACCAACAGTATTATGTTTTTGGAGGTATTGGAGCAACATTTTTCAATCCTAAAGGTCAATATACCGACGGGTCATGGCATTCTTTGAGGCCGTTGATGACGGAAGGTCAATCTAAGCCTTATTCACCCATTGCATTTACCCTTCCAATGGGGTTTGGATTCCGTTTAGGTTTGGGGGCCCAATGGAGAATTGGACTCGAAGCAAGTTACAACATGGTATTTAGTGATTACATCGACGATGTTTCTACAACTTGTGGTAATCCAGCAAATTACAGTGATCCAATTGCGCAGTATTTTGTCAATCCATCGGACCCAGCGATAACCATCGGAGTTCCAAATGGAAGTACAGGTGGATATAATTGGTTTGGACCAGGATATCAGCGCGGGGATAATCAACAAAGAGATTCCTATTATCGACTGAATATTGTCCTAGCGAAAAATATTACCTATAAGGACTACGGGCGTCAGCGAATTAAAACAAAGAAGAGTAAAATTACCGGAACCAAAATTCGCTAACCGATGCTCTATCGCTTGGCGAGGTTTTTCTTGTTTTTTCTGGACGCTGAAAAGGCGCATTATTTCTCAGTATTTTTCATCAAATTAGTTTATAAGCTTCCCATTTTACGTGGACTTTTACTTCATAAAAATCAAAGAGAACTTCTTTCCGTAAAGCTATTTGGTTTAACATTTTCCAGTCCAATCGGATTAGCTGCAGGTTTTGATAAAAATGCAACATGTTTTGAGGAGATGGGGAAATTGGGTTTTTCGTTTGTTGAAATTGGCACCGTAACACCGTTACCTCAAGAAGGTAATCCTAAACCTAGGTTGTTTCGTTTAAAAAAGGATCTCGCAATTATTAATCGCATGGGCTTTAATAACGATGGGTCTATTGCCGTTGTTGAACGTCTTAAAAACAGAAATAAGCAGAGTAAACTTATCATCGGCGGAAATATTGGTAAGAATAAATGGACTCCCAATGAAAAGGCCCAAGAAGATTATCTTCAAGTTTTTAAGGAACTCTATGCGCATGTTGATTATTTCGCCATTAATGTTTCATCACCCAATACGGAGAATTTACGCTCTCTTCAAGATAAAGAGCCTTTGACAGCGCTTTTAATTGCCATTCAACAACTCAACGTTCAATTGGGTAGTCCGAAACCTATACTTTTGAAAATAGCTCCAGATTTGAGCAATAATCAACTTGATGATATTGTATCAATTGCACTCGATTTAAAATTAGACGGTATCATTGCCACCAATACCACCATAACTCGGGAAAATTTATTGACCCCAGAAAGTTATGTGAAATCCATTGGAACAGGTGGATTATCCGGAAAACCATTAACCAATAGATCAACCGAGGTCATACGCTATCTGCACAAGGGCCTGAAAGGTAATATTCCAATTATCGGTGTTGGAGGAATACATTCAGCTCAAGATGCCATAGACAAGTTGGATGCAGGCGCTTCATTGATTCAATTATATACCGGTTTTATCTATGAAGGGCCCGAATTAATTAAAGCAATTCAAAAAGAACTGTTGAGCCGTGCTTGATCGAGCCATTCATATCACTGAGTGTCCTCGAGATGCAATGCAAGGGATTTCTCAATTTATCCCGACAGAAGAGAAAATTGATTACCTTAATTCTTTACTGAAATGCGGGTTCAATCGTTTGGATTTTGGAAGTTTTGTATCTCCTAAAGCCATCCCACAATTAAGGGATACAGCCGAAGTGTTGCAACATTTGCAATTATCCGGACACACTAAATTATTAGCGATTGTTGCAAATGAAAAGGGGGTAGAACAAGGGGTGGGGTTTGAGCAAATCGAATTTTTTGGTTATCCGTTTTCAATTTCAGAACAGTTTCAATTGCGCAATACTAATGCTGGAATTAATGCTTCGAAAATACGTTTGAAGAATATTGCTTCCATCATTCAGCAAGCAAGGAAAAGCCTAGTGGTATATTTATCCATGGGTTTTGGGAATCCATACGGTGATCCTTGGTCTACCTCAATGGTGGTGGATTATGCCAAAGAATTACACGAAACTTTTGGGGTAAGCCATTTTGCGTTATCTGATACCATTGGTTGCGCTAATCCTCAACAACTTAATGATGTCTTCGTAAAGGTTTCGGAGCAACTTCCATCGCTTGAAATTGGAGTGCACCTACATACTGTTCCCGATAATGCACGGTCCTTGATTACTTCAGCATTGGATGCAGGATGTCGGTTTTTTGATACCGCCTTATTAGGCAAAGGTGGTTGCCCAATGGCGAAAGATGAACTAACAGGGAATTTGAGCACTGAGGACTTGCAGGCAATTTGCAGCGAAGATGGCTGGTCATCCCCTATTAACCTAGAAGCCTTTGTGCATGCCAAGGCTCAGGCTTCCGTTTTATTCAATAAATACCATTAAAGATGGTTCCTAAACATAATCCTAAACAAGGGCTTTCTTCATCTCGCAATCTTTTTATTTTGGGTATCATTGTGATGCTCGGAGGAATTGTAGCTTGGGTGATGTACTCCATAAATTCACAATCAGAAGAGAATAATGACGGCGATGAGAATTTCGCAGGTCAATATGCCTCGGTAGATACTGTTGGAGCGGAAGGTTTTGATTCCAATAAATTTACCGAAGGAGTTGAAGAGCAATTGCTCACGGAATTAGGAATTTGCGACACGATAGAAAACAGTGAGAAATTGCCATGTTCTCCCCAAGTTTTTCGTTTTTTTCGACTCAATAAGGATAAACCCTTAAAGGATGCCTTTATTTTATTAATAAACGCTCGGGCATTTCCGGATGAAAATGGCCAATGGACCGCCCGAAGAATTTTAGTTTTCGAGCGTGAGTCAGGTAAATTAGTTGAAACCAACCGTTTTATGGGAAATATTACGGAAATTAGGAAGCCTTTTAATGGTTCATACAACGATCTTTTGTTGCGATTCCGAAATAAAGAAAAAACCGTTTTTTATTGTTCATACCGATGGATTAATAGAAGATATGAGTTTTATCAGTGCGAAGAAATTGCTGAACAAACGGATAGAGCTCCGAGGTTCGTGAGTCCGAAGTACATTGACAGTGTGTCATTGGTTGTAAAAGGAATTTTGACTTCGGAAGAATTGGCGTTCTAAAAATTTTCAAATACACCCAGTCCAAATAAGGCAAAATCAAGTTTTGAAGGATCATGGGGTACTAGGGTTTTGCAATACGTGTAAAGTTCCTCGCTGCTTTTCCAATCGTTTTGCCGCCGTTGTAAAATACCTAGAGAACGGGCTACATTTCCCGTATGTACATCCAGTGGAATTCGAAGTTCCTTGGTAGAAATGGATGACCAAAGCCCGAAATCAACCCCTTTAGCATCGGACCGAACCATCCAACGTAAAAACATGTTCAATCGTTTACATGCACTATTGACCATGGGATTGGAAAGATGTCGGTGCACGTTATGCTGTCCGGCATGCTTCAGCATGGCGTTTCTAAAACGATAGATCCTGTAGGCATATTCTTCTTCGTGAAGTTTGTTAAAACAGTTTTCCAAACCTTGTTTTTGATAGATGGCACGAAGCGACCATAAAAATGCTCGTAAGTCTTCGCTTGAAAAGGTTCTATGTACGAAATGTAATGAGGTGTCAAATTTGAAATTCATCACATAGTCATAAGGACTTTCACCTAAAATGGATAGTAGCTTTTCACCACTTCGTAGAATGGATTTTCGATTTCCCCATGCAATAGTTGCCATGATTAATCCTACGATTTCAATATCCTCTTTACGTTTAAAACGGTGTGGAATAGCTATAGGGTCAGTTTCAATAAATGTTGGATTTTCATATTGTTCCGCTTTAAAAAGCAAAAAAGCTGCTTTTTCTTCATCGTTCATAGGATGAAACCGTCCTTCATGGTGATGATTCTATCCGCTTGTTCAGCTAGTTGTTGATTATGCGTAACAATCACAAAAGTTTGTTGATACTCTTCCCGAAATTTGAAGAATAATTCCTGAAGTTCCTCTGCATTTTTGGTATCTAAATTTCCAGTTGGTTCATCAGCGAATACGATTTTCGGTTCATTTATCAATGCTCTGCATACCGCAATGCGTTGTTGTTCACCCCCGGATAATTGACCAGGTTGATGATTTTTTCGTGCACCTAGACCTACGCTTTCCAATAAATGAAGAGCCTTTTCTTTGGCCAATGTTTTAGATGCTCCTGAAATCATACTCGGAATCATGATATTTTCCAAGGCATTGAACTCGGGAAGTAATTGATGGAATTGAAAAACAAAACCGATGTTTTTATTGCGGAAGCGGGCTAATTCTTTTTGTTTGTATTCAAATGGATCTATGCCATTGATATAAAAATTTCCTGAATCTTGACGATCAAGGGTACCCAATATTTGTAGTAAGGTTGTTTTTCCTGCACCGGATGACCCTACAATGGAAACAATTTCACCTTCTTTAATGGAAAATGAAATGTCCTTGAGGATGGATAATTCTCCATAACTTTTTGAAATATTTTGTACCTCAAGCATGGTCGTCTAAGTGTAAATCGTGACCCATTCGATCGCGTTTCGTTTTTAAATAAACCGAATTGTGTTGATTTTCTTGAATTTCAAGAGCAACATTTTCAACGATTTCTAATCCATAACCGATGAGTCCCGTACGCTTTTTAGGGTTGTTGGACATCAATCTCATTTTGGAAACTCCAAGTTCTCGAAGCATTTGAGCACCCACCCCGTAATCGCGCTCGTCGGCTTTAAATCCTAATTCAAGATTTGCTTCAACGGTATCGCGTCCTTGTTCTTGGAGCTTATAGGCTTTAAGTTTGTTGGCTAAACCTATACCGCGACCTTCCTGGTTCATATAAACGATAACGCCTTTTCCTTCTTGTTCAATCATTTCCATAGCCTTGTGTAGCTGAGGTCCGCAATCGCAGCGGCATGAACCGAAAATATCACCAGTTAAGCAAGAGGAATGCACCCTGACCAACACAGGTTCGTCTTTTTCCCAAGTGCCTTTAACCAGGACTAAGTGGTCTTGGTCCGTGTTTTTATCCTTGAAAGCGTGCAAATGAAAGTCGCCAAGCGCGGTGGGCATATGCACGTCTACGACTCGTTCTACATGTGTTTCATGAGCTATGCGGTATTTGATAAGTTCTTCAATCGAAATGATTTTTAAATCAAACCGTTTGGCGATTTCCATCAATTGAGGAAGTCGGGCCATGCTTCCGTCTTCGTTGAGTATTTCTACAATCACCCCGGCCTCTTCGAATCCGGCCATTCTGGATAAATCAACGGCAGCCTCTGTGTGACCTGCACGACGAAGCACTCCGCCTTTTTTAGCTTTCAGTGGGAAAATATGTCCGGGTTTTCCCAATTCTTCCGGACGGGTATTCGGATCGATCAGTGCAAGTATTGTTTTGGATCGATCGCTTGCCGAAATTCCGGTGGTGCAACCATGACCAATTAAATCAATACTCACGGTGAAAGGCGTTTCATAGGCCGCAGAATTGTTTCGTACCATCATTTCTAGTCCAAGTTCGTCGCAACGGTTTTCGCTTAATGGAGCGCAAATGAGTCCTCTTCCGTGGGTCGCCATGAAATTTACTACCTCAGGAGTGGCGTTGCGCGCAGCGGTAAGAAAATCGCCTTCATTTTCGCGATCTTCATCGTCAACAACGATGATCACTTGGCCGTTTTTGATCGCTTCAATAGCTTCTTCTATGGTGTTTAAGGATTGGGACATTATGCTTTGTTAGGAATGTTTTTTAAGGTTTCGAGTAGGAAGGACCAAAATTTCTGAACGGAGGATATTTGAACTTTCTCGTCGGGTGAGTGCGCGGCTCGGATGTTCGGGCCAAAGGATATCATTTCTACTCCCGGAAGGTGTTTTCCTAAGATTCCGCACTCCAAGCCGGCGTGACATGCTTTCACGTGAGGGGCTTCATGGAACATGCCCGTGTATAAATTTTCCATCACCTTGAGGATGGACGAATTTCGGTTAGGTTGCCATCCTGGGTAATCTCCCCCTTGCTCTACCGTGGCTCCCATGTTTTCAAAGGCTGCTCTCACGGTCATGCTAACTTCGGCTTTGGTACTTTCTACCGAACTTCGTTGCAGCGATTGGGTGGTAAACAATCCGTCCTGGATCACGACTCTTGCAAGACTTGTTGAGGCTTCTACCAATTGAGGGATATCGGGACTCATTCGAAACACCCCGTTATGTACGGAGCACAGTGCGTTGAGTATTTTTGTGCAATCTTCGTCGTTCAAGGCGTCGCCGCTGCTTACAACGGTTTCGATTTCAAAACGATGTTCAGGTTCTAGATTGAGGTATTCTTCTTTAAGTTGAGCGATCGAGTTTTCCAATTTTTGAATAGCTGATTCACTATCGGGAACGGCAATACGGCATGTAGCTTCTCTTGGAATGGCATTTCGCAGACTTCCGCCATCGAAGGAAATGAGTTGCATCGGATTTTCTCGGTGCAGTTCCCATAAAATTCGCGCCATCCATTTATTGGCATTACCGCGACCTTTATCAATGTCCATACCCGAATGTCCTCCCAATAGGCCTCTTAATTTAATTTTAACCACTTCCCATCCACCATGAATGGTAGTTTCTTGGTATTTATAGCTGGTATTCGTATCAATGCCACCGGCGCATCCAATGGATAATTCATCGTCGTCCTCGGTGTCAAGGTTCAATAATATTTTGCCTTGTAAGAGGGAACCGTCCATTTGTTTGGCTCCGGTCATTCCAGTTTCCTCATCGATGGTGAAAAATGCCTCTAAAGCAGGGTGGGCAACATCTTTAGAAGCCAACAAGGCCATAATTGCAGCGACACCTATTCCATTATCGGCACCTAAGGTCGTTCCTTCAGCCATAACCCAATCGCCATCCACTTTCATGTTAATTCCTTGTTGATCAAAATCGAAAACCGTGGTTTCGTTTTTTTGATGCACCATGTCCAAATGCGACTGGAGAATAACGGTGATCCTTTGCTCCATCCCAGGAGTGGCCGGTTTTTTAATGATAACGTTTCCGATTCGGTCTTCCAGGGTTTCAAGCCCTAGTTTTTTACCAAAGTCCACCATGAATTGGCGAACTCTTTCTTCTTTTTTAGAAGGCCTAGGAACAGCGTTTAAATCGGCAAAAGCATTCCACAAAGCTTGTGGTTCAAGGGCACGAACAGACATAGTTACGGGAATTTAGGGTATTGTTGGAAATTGGGTTCGCGTTTTTCAAGGAATGCATTTTTTCCTTCTTGCGCTTCGTTGGTTAAATAGTAGAGTAGGGTGGCATCACCTGCCAACTCCATGAGGCCGTGTTGACCGTCGAGCTCAGCGTTCATCGCACGTTTAATCATTCGGACGGCGAGTGGGCTTCGTTTCATGATGGTCTTGCACCATTCAACGGTGGTATCTTCTAATTGGATTAAGGGAACAACTTTGTTCACCATGCCCATTTTTTCCGCCTCTTCGGCCGTATATTGATTACATAGAAACCATATTTCTCGGGCCTTCTTTTGTCCTACGTGACGGGCAAGAAAGGAAGATCCGAATCCACCATCAAAACTCCCCACCTTTGGGCCGGTTTGTCCAAAGCGGGCGTTGTCGGAAGCAATGGTAATATCGCACACCACGTGAAGGACATGGCCTCCACCAATGGCGTATCCATTCACCATGGCAATAACGGGCTTAGGCAGCGATCGTATAGCTTTATGGAGGTCTAAAACATTCAGGCGAGGAACGCCGTTTTCCGAGATATAACCTCCGATACCTTTCACATTTTGGTCACCTCCAGAACAAAAAGCCTTATCCCCCGATCCAGTGAGCACGACTACACCAATGTCGTTTCGTTCCCTGCATATGGCCATGGCATCCAACATTTCCATATTGGTTTCAGGGCGAAACGCGTTGTACACTTGTGGACGGTTGATGGTAATTTTGGCGATGCCTTCAAAAAACTCAAATTTAATGTCTTGGTAAGACTTGATGGAAACCCAATTCCGCATGACGTATTTTTTACAAAGGTAATAACAATCGATGAAGGGTTGAGTTCAAAAGTTCAAGAACCTCTCAATAGGTCTATTTTATAAGCTCTTTAATTCCGGCAACCAATTCGTCAAGGTCCTCGAACGAGGTGTACACATTGGGAGTAACGCGAATACCATTGACTTTTTCATATTCGATGGCAACGGTATGGACTTTTCGGTTTTTAAACAAGGCGGCCTCGATTTCCGAACCTTTCATGCCTTGAATTCCGAGATTCGCAATTCCGCATGAGTAGTTTTTTTCCAGCGGGGAATAAAATACAACGCCCGGTAAGTTCTTCACCTGATCGGTCCAGTACTTTTTTAGGGCGAACAGCCTTTTTTCTTTGCGTTCAGAACCTATGGCATTGTGAAAATCTATGGCACTTCCAATGGCCATTTCAGCAGCGAATGATCGCGTTCCAAGCGACTCAAACTTGCGAATGTTGTCGCCGTCGGGCTGATCGTTTGACAGCAAGGCCCAAACCTTTTTGATCTTGTCTTTTTTGACGTACATCAATCCGCTACCAAAGGGAGCGCACATCCATTTGTGAAGACTCGTTCCGTAATAATCGCATCCAAGTTCAGGGATTTCGTACACTGTATGAGCCAAAGTATGGGCGCCATCGACAATCACTTCAGCACCGTTTTTATGGGCTAAATCCGCGATTTTCTTCATTACTGAAACAGGAATGATTTGACCTGTCCAGTTAATTAGATGCGTTAAGTAAACTATTTTGGTTTTAGGAGTTATCGCCGCTGCGTAGGTTTCATAAATGTACTTATCATCGGTGGTTGGCATGTTCAGTTCAACCCATTTCAAAGCTATTTTATCCCGTTTCTCCCGCTGTTTCCAGGCATTTCGCATGTTCGGATAGTCATATTTTCCTACCACCACTTCGTCACCTTCTTTGAGGTCCAACCCAAAAATGATGGTGTTTAGTGCTTCCGTTGCATTTCGGTTAATGCTGATTTCTTCGGGATCGGTTCCGCAAAATTTGGCCAGTTTTCTTCGCAATGGTTCCCTTCCTTCGTCAAGGCTTCGCCACATGTAATAGGTTGGGGCTTCGTTGCACCATTGGTAGTATTTAATGTGTACGTCTTGTACTTGCTTCGGTTGAGGGCTTACGCCGCCGTTGTTCAGGTTGATGATGTTCGATGAGGTAGTGTAGCACAATCTAACCCATGCCCAAAAATCGTCTTCGTCCATCTCAGGAATTGCAGAATAATCCAAGGACGGAATATGGTTTGCAGCATGCACCCAAGGATCTAAAGCAGCGGCCGCCAAAACTCCACCGGCTAAAGCAGCGGATTGCTGAATGAATTTTCTTCTACTTGACATGGTAAATCTTTCCCATGAAGGTAAGGATTTTTATCGGATGATGATCTCATCGGCAAAAATCCACGGGGTATTGCCTTCTCCCGGAAGGCCTGAAGGAATGGTGCTAGGCCCTGTTAAAACAAGTACAATGTTCTGAGTTTTTGCGTTGCATTCGATGGTCGTGCGTTCTGAAGAAATTTGGAAATATTTTCTTTTTTTTCGGTCGGTTACAACGGTAACTTCCGTTGGGAGATGAATCCAGGAAGAAGGTTCGTTTAAGCATCCGATTTCCAACCCATGGATCTTGGTTTTTTTTCCTAAATCGATGCGTATGGTTATCGAATTGGTGTCGAATCCCACCCACTGATTGCCCCTCCAAGGTCGAGCTCCAAATTGACCGTCAACGAGGGTTAAATCCCCAGAATTGTAGCGTTCGTTGAGAGGAGTTTCATAGTTGACTTTAGCTCCTAAGCCTAGGTGAGAGATGAGCGTCAATGAGTCCACACAACATCGGGAGAAAAATTTCAGCTTATGTTGCGATGTATTTGTTTTGGTACGTTTAATGTCCAGGGTTCTATCATGGTCCAGCCAAGCGCCATTATGTTCATCATTTGAACTTACTGCCACGGATTCGCTGGTGTCTTTGAATTCAAAGCCCAGCGATATTCCATCGGGTATTCTATTGAATTTAAAGGTCGGTTTCATAAAGCTCAACGAAATATGGGTGTTTAAGTTCGGTCCCATGAGCCTTGGGATGTGATGCATTTTAAGCACTTCCTCGAACGATTCGTAGGGTGCTTTTGAGCCTCCCCAGAGGGCTTGGCTCAAGGCGATGGCTCGTGGGTACGTCATATAGGTTAATTGATCAAAAGTGGGAATGTACTCGGTCCATAAATTAGCCTGTCCTCCTAAAATGAACGGAGCTTCTTGAGCGCTTAGCTCTTTGGGGATAGGATGAAAATCGTACACTTTTTCTAATGGGGTGTAGCCCCCAATGGCCAACGGTTCCGAGGTGGATTTTGATTGGTAATGATCGAAATAACAGTGAGATCCTGGGCTCATGACGACAAAATGTCCTTGTTTAGCAGCTGCGATTCCACCTTCTGTTCCACGCCAAGACATTACGGCAGCGCCTGATGTTAGGCCACCTTCTAGAATTTCATCCCAACCAATTAATTTACGCTTATGCATTTGCAGGAATTGATCCATTCTCCCAATGAAATAGCTTTGTAATTCGTGTTCGTCTTTTAAGTTGAGGTTTTTAAGGGTCGATTGGCATTTAGGACATTCTTTCCAACGGGTTTTTGGTACTTCGTCGCCACCAATATGGATGTATTGACTTGGAAATAATTCCATGACTTCATCTAAAATGTTTTGTAAGAATAGGAGGGTACTATCCTTGGTGCAAAATACATCGTCAAATACCCCCCAAATTCCTGGTACCGTTTGTTGTTTTCCGCTGCAGGAATATTCAGGGTAGGCGGCCAAAGCAGCTCGCGCATGGCCAGGCATTTCAATTTCCGGTACAATGGTAATGTGTCGATCCGCGGCATAGGCCACCACTTCTCGGATTTGTTCTTGGGTGTAAAAACCACCGTAATGTTCTGTTTTCCAAGTTCTTGGAAATGTTGCGTAATGGTTTTCTACGGTACTGTCGCGCCATGCTCCTATTTCGGTTAATTTGGGGTATTGCTTGATTTCAATTCGCCAACCTTGGTCGTCGGTTAAATGCCAATGAAACACGTTGAATTTATACATCGACATGAGATCGAGGTACTTTTTAACTTCCTCCACGGTAAAAAAATGACGTGCAACATCGAGATGAAGACCTCTCCAGGAAAACGTTGGAAAGTCCTTCACAAAACAGGAGGGCGCCTCGTAGGAATTTGCTGGTTCGTTGAAAGTCATCATTTGAAACAAAGACTGCAAGGCGTGGAAGCAAGAAGCCTCGCTGGTGAAGGAGATGCGAATGCCGGTGGAGGTTACGCTAATCGCGTAGGATTCGGGATAAGCACCTGTTAGGGGTTGAAATGCAATTTCAGGGTTTGGTTTGTTATCCGTTGAGTCTTTCCACAACACCTCATTTATGCCGTAAAGTTTAGCAATTTCTGGAATCAAATACCCAAGCTTAGCAGGTAGGGACAACGGATTAAATACAAGTTTTTCGCTTCTAAAAGGTGGGTTGTGGTCCGAAGCAGGTACGAAAGTAACCGGTTTTGGTAGGATTGGACAAGTGATTTGAGCGATGGAATACATCGTGAGGAACACCAGTACTCCTAAAAATAATTTACCCATGAGGTAAAATTACGCTAAAAATGAAAAAGGCCGGATATCCGGCCTTTGACTAGTTTCTGTGAAGGATTGGAAACTTCAGTTTGGTTTTATTTTGCTCCAAGGATTTACTGAAATTCAGTAAAAATGACACCGTGGATGCGGGGACGGTTGGACCGTTTTTAAGCGGGTTAACACGTTTTGTTTTTTTGTACTTATACGACATAGGCTAAATTTTTCAGGTTAACGCAAGGTTCTTTCGATTATTGCATCGGCTTTTATTTATGTTTATTTTTATCTTTGTCCTCCATCAACTGAGTATTTTATGTCAAGCAAAATTCTACCCGGAGTAGCGAGCGGAGACCAAGTTCAAGCCATTTTTCAATGGGCGAAAGAAAAGAAATTCGCGCTACCAGCGGTCAACGTGACCAGCTCATCTACGGTGAATGCCGTAATTGAAACCGCCGCTAAACTCAACGCGCCGGTTATTGTTCAGTTTTCCAACGGAGGTGCCCATTATTTTGCGGGGAAAGGTTTGTCGAATTCCGAAGAAAAAGCGGCGATACTCGGAGGTATTTCTGGTGCACGACACGTGCATGAATTGGCGGAAGCCTATGGTGCAACCGTGATTTTACACACTGACCACTGTGCCAAGAAATTATTACCTTGGATCGATGGCCTTTTGGATGCGGGAGAAGCTTTTTTTGCCCAAACCGGTAAGCCCTTGTACAGTTCTCATATGTTGGATTTATCGGAGGAGCCGCTACATGAGAATATTGAAATCTGTAAGGCTTACTTAGCGAGAATGTCCAAAATCGGAATGACCTTAGAAATTGAGTTAGGGATCACGGGTGGGGAGGAAGACGGCGTGGATAATTCGGGCGTCGACAGTTCTAAACTGTACACACAGCCTGAAGAAGTAGCTTTTGCCTACGAAGAATTGATGAAAATTTCTCCTCGGTTTACCATTGCAGCAGCGTTCGGAAACGTACACGGCGTTTACAAACCGGGTAATGTTGTTTTGAAACCCGTTATTTTGAAAAATTCTCAGGACTATATTCAAACTAAATTCAACACCGGTCATAATCCTGTGGATTTTGTGTTCCATGGCGGTTCGGGGTCAACCTTCGAAGAGATCCGTGAGGCCATCGGATATGGGGTGATTAAAATGAACATTGACACTGATTTACAATTCGCTTTTACCGAAGGCGTTCGCGATTATGTCGTTAAGAATGTAGAATACCTGAAAACGCAAATTGGAAATCCAGAAGGGGACGATAAGCCGAATAAAAAGTACTATGATCCAAGAAAATGGATGCGCGACGGTGAACTAACATTCATGAAGCGTTTGGAACAATCCTTTTCCGATCTCAATAACATCAATACATTATGAGTTGGTTCAAAAGAAGTAAAGAAGGAATCACTACGAAGACCGAAGAGAAAAAAGAAACCCCGGATGGTTATTGGTCTAAGTGTTCCAATTGTAAAACTCTATTCATCACAACGGATTTAGCGAAAATGAATTTCGTTTGCGACCGTTGTTCGCACCACGAACGCATCGATGCGCAAACGTATTTTGAAATCATCTTCGATGAAAGCAAATTTACCGAGTTGGATGAAGCCTTAAGTTCTGGGGACCCGTTGGGTTTTGAGGATACCAAAAAGTATACGGACCGCGTAAAAAGCACCCAAAAAGCGACGGGATTAAAAGATGCCATTCGTACGGCACACGGCACCTTAGAGGGTCAGCCTTTGGTGGTTGCAGCCATGGATTTTGGTTTCATTGGGGGTTCCATGGGCAGTGTTATGGGAGAGAAAATTTCTCGGGCAATTTTGAAAGCAATTGAGTTAAAAGCGGCGTTCATGATTATTTCCAAGTCAGGGGGGGCACGGATGATGGAAGCAGGATATTCCCTGATGCAAATGGCGAAGGTTTCCGGAAATTTAGGATTGCTATCCGAGGCTAAATTACCCTACATTTCGTATTTAACGGACCCAACCACAGGCGGCGTAACTGCTTCGTTCGCGATGCTTGGAGACATCAACATCGCAGAACCTGGAGCGCTGATAGGATTCGCTGGACCTCGAGTCGTTAAAGAAACTATCGGAAGAGACTTGCCCGACGGCTTTCAAACTTCAGAGTTTTTATTGGAGCATGGGTTTTTAGATTTTATCATCGATCGCACGGAAATTCGTCCTAAATTGGGGCAGGCCATAAGGCTGTTCATGAGTTAATGAAATTCACGAAACTCACGGACGATAGTTCTTGGTTGATTGAAACTGCAGATTTTTCCTTGGTGATAGATCCGTGGTTTACCAATCAACAAATCGATGGATACGCTTGGTTTTCGTTGCAAGAACGCGCAGAAACGTATGGCCCCTTTGATTTTTCAGCTTCGACACCATTGATCGTGATGGTTTCTCATCCTTTTTCCGACCATTGCCATAAGGAAACCCTAATGACCTTTCCAAAAAACACTCGAATTGTGGCGGAGCGTCGTGCATTGCAAAAGATTCAATCCTGGAACTATTTTGACGAGGTGCTTTCGCTGGAACAAGCTCCTTTTGGGGTGAAGCAATTGACCAAGCCCAGCCTTTTCAATCAAACCCATCACGCCTTTTTATTTCAGTTGGAAGGTGCGGATATTCTATATGCTCCACACGGTGTCCGTGCGAAAGAGTCCTTACCGAACGCGCAGGGATTGATAACCACAACAACAACCTATAAATTGCCTTTTTTTCTTGGAGGAACGGTCAACCTAGGACTTAATGAAGCGCGTAAGGTCTTGGCTAAAACTGGAGCTACTTGGGTACTTACGACCCATGATCAGCGTAAAGTAAGTAAAGGATTGGTGGGACTATTTGCCAAGCCTACGTATGAACAAGATCCAGCATTTCACGTTTTGAAGGCCGGGGAATCCCTATCGCTTGCTGAGCTTGTTTAACGTTATGTGCCGCTGAGCATTGGATTTGAAGGTTGTTAACCCGTCAATCCGCTTTTTCAGATGCTTTAACGATGAATTTTCTACCCTTTTTCGCCAAAGAATGTAACTGCTTCGTTTGAGTTCTTTACGCATCAAAGCGCGTACTTCGCTCTCGGATAGTTGGAATTGGGCCTTGATGGCATCAAAGGGCGTTCGGTCTTCCCACGCCATTTCAATGATTCGATCAACGACTTCTGGGCTCATGATTTAATCCTCGGTGGCTTATCAGGTTTGGCGTATTCATAGCGTTGAACAATGGACAATTTTGTGTAGGCGTCCAATCCAATGCAGCCGACTACGGATGCATGAGGGAGGTTCGCAAAACCATCGCTTTCAATAATATCCTCCGGAAACTTAAACCACTGCACCTCGCCTATGATCATGTTGGTTCCATTCAGCCCAATGGGAATATTCTCACGAAATACCAGCCCAAAACTTATGGGAGAACTGGAAACCATGGGTGCGTGGAATCCATCGATATATTGAGCCATAAGACCCGAAGCTCCGAATTCTGATTGGTCTTTAGGATACCTTGCCGCCGTTTGATGTGCCGCTGCTATGTCGGGCTCAGACACCAAATTCACCGTGTATTCCTTCGTCGATAAAATGTTTTCATAGGTATGCCGCTCTACGCTGTCGGGTCGGAAAATAATTCCCAGCAAGGGAGGATTGGATCCCACGTGCACCAACGAATTAAAAATCGCTAAGTTCGTTCGGTGTTCAGCATCGCTTGTACCTACTAAACATACGTTCTTTGGACCAACAAGGCTGTTGAAATATTGCGCCTTAAATCGTTGCTCGAAGGCATCGTATTCGGAACGTGACAACACTTTTTCAGACATACCTATATTAACCAAAATCTTAGAGAAATGTTTGTTCGGTAACCCAAGTTACGCTTGATGCGAATTCTCTGAGGTACTTTTGCTGCGAGTTTGAATTTGATGAATGGCTTCATTGAACTCAAATAACATCGTTAACTTTACGCTATGAAAATTGAACAAATTTATACTGGATGTTTGGCCCAGGGAGCCTACTATTTGGTATCGAAAGGTGAGGCTGTAATAATTGATCCGCTTCGCGAAACCACCCCTTATCTTCAACGACTTGAGACGGATCAGGTTCAGCTAAAGTACATTCTTGAAACGCATTTTCATGCGGATTTCGTGTCGGGACATGTGGATTTGTCGAAAGCTACCGGTGCCCCCATCGTTTATGGACCGAACGCTCATCCCAATTTTGATTTTTACGCGGCAAAGGATGAGGAGGTGCTTACATTTGGTGTCTGTTCGATAAAAGTACTTCATACTCCGGGACATACGATGGAGTCGACTTGTTATCTCTTGATCGATGAAAATGGCAAAGAAACAGCGCTATTTTCAGGAGATACCCTTTTCATTGGGGATGTTGGCCGTCCGGATTTAGCACAAAAAGCTGCCTCCATGACCCAAGAGGAATTGGCAGGCACCCTTTTTGACTCCTTGCGCAATAAGGTTATGCCCTTATCGGATAACATTACTGTCTATCCTGCTCATGGAGCAGGAAGCGCCTGTGGAAAAAACATGTCGAAAGAGACTTTTGATACTTTGGGCAATCAAAAGAATACCAATTACGCATTACGGGCGGACATGACCCGTGAGGAGTTCATTCGCGAAGTCACGGATGGATTGCTACCACCTCCGGCTTATTTTGGACAAAATGTTGCCATGAATAAATTGGGGTATACGCCTTTCAATGAGGTTATGACGAGCGGTTTGACCCCCTTAGATACCCCCGCCTTTCAATCGATGGACGAAGATGTACTGCTTTTGGATACGCGGCCTGCAGCGGAATTCGCTCAAGGTTTCATTCCTGGAAGCATTTTTATTGGCTTAGATGGTCAATTTGCACCTTGGGTGGGGGCCTTAATTCCCAGCGTTACGCAGAAAATCGTATTAATCACCTCGATAGGTAAGGAGGAAGAGGCGGTTCAAAGGTTGGCGAGGGTTGGTTACGATAAGGTGGTGGGCTTTTTGGATGGAGGATTTGCGGCTTGGAAAGGAGCGGTAGATCGCATTGATCGCATGGAAGCCGAGGAGGTTGCCAAAGGACTGGCTGCGGAAGAAATGCTCATTGATGTGCGGAAACCGGGAGAATATGATGCAGATCACTTAACGGAAGTCCCGAATATTCCTTTGGATTTCATTAACGAACGCATGGGGGATTTTCCACGAGACGCTTCCATCGTGCTACATTGCGCTGGTGGTTATCGGAGCATGATTGCAGCATCAATATTAAAAGCTCGAGGATATCAAAAAGTGAAAGATGTTATTGGGGGCTACAGTGCTTTGTCTAAAACTGATTTGCCAAAAATGAGCACCGTTTGCAGTAAAGGATTGATCTAATCCCGCACTTTTCCAAATCGATGCACGGTAATGGTGCCGGAACTATAGGAACAAACCCACGCTTCTAGACTTTCGTTATCTTCAAATACGTCCACGCCTACTGGTTTGCCCGGGCATTCAATGGAATGCATCAATTGAAAACGATCGTCGAGCACTTTGTATACCATGAGTCGGTTCCCGGAGTAACAAGTGACGAAGAGGTATTCTCCGGATTTAGATAGTGCCATCGTTCTTGGTTGTGCCTCGGTGCTTGCCTTGAATAACAAGGTCCCAGTGCTTGGGTCAACGCAGGCAATTTGCCCCAAAGAGTTGAACGATACTAAGAGCCTTCCTTTTTTATCCTGTAAAATGTGACGTGGATTAGAAGCCACTTTGATTTCCGTTGTTTTCTCCCACGTTTTGTTGTCGATTACAGCCAAACTGGACCCACCCATAATCGCAACGTAGGTTAAGTTCGCTGCTTCGTCCATGACAATTCCTCTAGGAATGCTGCTCACGGCGGTGTTTTTTATTACTTTGCCAAAGGGATACGTTCGGTTGTTGATTTCCAGCACGCTCACATTGTACGAATGCCAATTACTCACCATCAAGTAACGGTCATCGGAGGTGCACGAAATGACTTTCGGTGTTTTACCGGTTAAGATGATGGGACTGAAAAGGGTGTCTTGGGTTTTTCCTTGAGCATTTTGTACGTAAATCAACTTGTCGGTTTTACCTAAGGGTTTATTCTGAGGCTCAAATAGCCGGATGGGTACGATGCCTCCTGCGTTGTGCAACGAAACCCAAAGAATGCTGTCATGATGTGAGAGAAAGGCTTCCACCGGCTTTTCCTCGTAGGAATCAATCTCTTTCCCGTCGTCGTAATCCCAACCCTTACCAGGAGTTGCTTTGAATTGAAAGATGCGGGTTATCTTCCGTTGTTTTCGGTCGAATTCGTACACCGACATGCCTTCCAGATTCATGGCATAGAGGAAATTCATGTTCTTACTGAATACGACTGATTTCGTGCCTCCGCTCGCATCCAAAACTGCTTTTTCGAGAAAGGAAAGGCTGTCCGATGGTTGGAATTCAGGGGATTTTCGGACTTTGTTCGGGGGAGGATTTTTTGAAGGCTGGGTACTTTTGGTAGGTTCGCCCGACTGGCAACTGAGGCCAATCCACAAGAAACTTAAGGTCAATAACCAAGGGGTGAGGCGTTTATTCATCATGTTTTTGGGTGATTAAATGGAATCCAAGTCCGGCACTAACGCCATACTGAGCTAATGAAACGGACGATAACGTTGTCTTTCGAACCCATCCATTGCTGAAGTTGATTTCTGCGAAGAAGTGGCAATATTTTGAAAAATAAAAGGACGATCCTGCCTTCAACATGTAGGAGGGACACGCACTCCATTGAAAACGCGAAGGGACAACAACGTAAGGATCTTGAGCCATTTCTGCAAGTGCAATTCCTGGTTCGGCATGAAGGTCGATTTTCCAATTTTTTTTACCTAGGTGATAACCAAATCCAGCATAGATGGAAGCAAAGTTTCGGGGGAATTTTTCGGGGGAATTGGTGAACAATAGTTGACCGTTGGGAGCCATGAAGTTAGCTTCGCCGCGCACACTGATCTTGGGTTCTACAACATACTCCATAAAGCCATTGATAAAGGCTACAGTAGTTTCGTGGTTGTAGAATCGAGTAGGGGCTATGGTGGCGCTTGCGCGCAATAGGGAGGGCTCGAAATAAATCAGTTTTTCTTGGCTAAATACCAGCGTACTTGCGGCCAAGAATAGGCCTACTATCTTCTGGTGAATCCCCATAGCCTGGCAATTTTATAGTTTAAACTTACGGTGACCAACAAGTGTCCTGCCAAGGATGCTCCCTTGTGTTCATGAAAACTCAGCGTTCCTGAAGTAAAATCAAAGTCGGTTTCGATGTGATTACCCAAGTGTATCATATACTGCCCAGTAAGTGAAATGTCAAACCTTGGAGTTAGTTCCAAATGCGTTCCAATTCCGGCTTGCACCGCAGAGCTCCAACGTTCGGCATACAAGGCTCCATCCAAAGGACTTATACCATCTTTAGCCTCAATTTTGGAATAATCGAAACAATGCCCTGCCAAAATGTACGGACGAAATTTTGGTTTAAAGTCCTTTGGTTGATGAAAATAGGCAAGGTGGTTTATTGGATAAAATAAGACGCTCCAGCCAATGTGGTAGTCCGTTCTGTGAGCATAATTTAAGATGTCGCTGGTGATGTAATCGAAAAACCAATCGGTATTAACGGCATCGGAAAACCGTAAGCGAAATTGTCCGCCAATGCCAGTTCCTGTCATTTCGTTTTTATGGTCATTGAATAAACTAACCGTGGTTCTCCCTCCTAGGGAAAGCATTCCTGCAGGATTAAACGTTCTTTGTTCCTGAGCGTTAACCTGCAACGCTAAAAAGGACATCAAGAACAGGAAATTCAGTTTCATGCATACGAAGGTAAGAAAGAATTTGATTTTGTATCTTCGCAAAAAGAAACGGTATGCGGGTTTATTTGGACAACGCGGCTACTACGCCGATGGCGCCTGAAGTGGTAGCAGCGATGAGCGATGTACTGCTTAATCATTTCGGAAATCCTTCCTCTACCCATTCGTATGGACGTTCTTCAAAGGCCCTTTTAGAAACGGCACGAAGGAACATTGCTCAACACCTTAATTGTTCGTCCTCGGAGTTGTTCTTTACTTCCGGTGGTACGGAGGCCGATAACTTGGCTTGTCACATTGCGGTACAAGAATTAGGGGTAAAACGCATTATTTCCACCTCGATTGAACATCATGCTGTTGGACATACGGTAGAAATGTACCGCGATCGTTATAATGTTCAGTTGCATAACTTGAGCCTTGATGCGCAAGGTCATATCGATTTGTCGGAATTGGACGTATTATTGAAAGATCCCATTCCTACCTTGGTGTCCCTGATGCATGCGAATAATGAAATCGCTACCCTTATCCCTTTGTCACAAATTGCACAGTTATGCCGAAGCTATGGTGCTTATTTTCATTCGGATACCGTTCAAACGATGGGACATTATGCCTTCGATTTGAAAGCAATGGATGTTGATTTCATTACCTGTGCTGCGCACAAATTCCACGGACCAAAAGGCATTGGGTTTTTGTACGTGAACAAGCGCATCAAAATGGCTCCTATGATTCTAGGAGGCTCTCAAGAACGCGGATTTCGGGGTGGAACGGAAAACCTTGCAGGAATTGTAGGACTTTCTAAAGCATTTGATTTGGCTTACGAAGACCTTCAGGGACATCAATCGCACGTTCAAGGCTTAAAGTCGTACATGATGGGTCGTTTAAAAGATCATTTCTCCGACATTGCATTCCACGGGGATACTACACCGGAGGGTTCGCTTTATACGGTGTTGAACGTATGTTTCCCACCTACAGAAAAGGCGAGTATGTTATTGTTTACCCTTGATTTGAAAGGTGTTGCCGTAAGTGGGGGGAGTGCATGTACCTCAGGTGCGGCTAAAGGATCCCATGTATTGGAAGGAATTGGGGCGGATATGACCCGTCCGAATGTGCGTTTTTCTTTTTCAAGATACACCACCCGGGAGGAAATCGATTTTGCGTTGGAACAGGTTTTTTCTGCATTCGCTGTCGCTTTAGCTTAATGAATGCTCAAAAGAAGGTCCTGTTTTTAGCTTCTTGGTATCCCAATCCCAACAATCCCACCTTGGGTAATTTTATACAAAAACACGCGGAGGCCGCTGCAATGGTGCATGATGTTGTATCCCTTTCGGTGCATAGCAGGGAAGGAGGGGAGTTCGTGGTGGAAAAATCCATCCGTGGGAAGTTAACCGAGTTACGCGTTTTTTATCCCAAAGCAACTGGACTTTTTAAGCGTATAATACAGTTTGCTCGCTTCAGAAAAGCAGTGGCTCTCGGAGTAAGCACCTACCGTAAGTTGGTCGGTGAACCCGATGTGTTACATTTGAACGTTGTTTTTCCATTGGGATTATGGGTTAAACGGTATTTTTCCAATACACCGCTTGTGATCACAGAACACGCCAGTGGTTTGCACGAGGGCCCTAACGCGTATCCGAAATGGATGCTAAATCGAATGATACCGGTTTACCAAAGGGCGACGTACATACTTCCAGTGAGTGCGAATTTAGGGGAGCGCATCAAAACCTTGGCAGGAACCTCATATCACGTATTACCGAATGTTGTGAACGAGGAGTTGTTTGCGTTACCGAAAGAATTAAGTTCTAAGAAGCTATTAGTTCATATTTCCACCTTATATGAGGCCGCAAAGAATGTACAAGGAATGTTACGTGCCGTGCAACGCTTGTCCGAAAAAACACAAGATTTCGAATTTCATATTATTACGGATGGGGATGCAACCCAAGCAAAAGCGCTGGCAAGCGAATTGGGTTTATTGGACCGTTGCGTGTTTTTTCATGGAACCATGGATACCCAAGAAATCGCTGTATTTTTAAACAGATGTAAGGCTTTGGTATTGTTCAGCAATTTCGAGAATTTTCCCTGCGTTATCCCCGAAGCCTGGATGAGCGGGGTTCCTGTCATTGCCACTGCCGTCAATGGTATACCAGAATTTGCGCATGCGGAAAACAGCATCTTGGTCGAGCCGCGCAATGAGGACCAACTGACCCAAGCCATGTTGGATATATTAAATGGAAAACAATTCGACGCACAGGCGCTTCGTGCCTATGCCCTGGAGCATTTCAGCTACGCAGCCGTTTCCAAGCAACTGGATGAGGTGTATCAGCGCGGAGTCAATTAAATCAGAACCTCCCTCACTTGGCCTAAGTCTCCTTCACTTTCATCCTTTGAGAGAGTATAAAGGCGGGTGAAATTAGGAGTATTAACAACCCTTCTGCAAGGTCCCTGCGCAAAGTGAGTAAAAATAATGAAATCGAAGGGCCGCCCCCAGTATTACCCCCCTACCTAAACGAAAACTTTCGCTGCAGAAAGTAACTGATCGTGACCACCACCACCGAAGCAAAGACATTGCACAGCGAAGCATTCCAGGCAAAGGTGTCCACCATGAGTTTGATGAGGATCCAGTTGACAGTTGCGGAGATCATGGCACTCAATCCGTAGCGGAAAAATTGTACGCGGCCCTTTAATTGACTTTCTGTAAATACGACGTAACGCATCATCATGAACCCAAACAAAAAGCTAAAGAAACCACACACTGCGGCAATAACCGTGTAACTATGCACCGGGTGGTCCAACAAAGGCAATTCCACCGTATGACGGTTGATTACCCAATGGTCGAGCACCCAAAATAAAAGCCATCCCAAGACTAAATTGGTGGATCCCGCTACCGCATAGTAATAGGTGGTTTTGTCGAAGATTCGTGAAACCAAAGGATAAAAAAGATCGAGAAAAGCGCGAATAATGTTTACCATGTTATTTCCATTCTACTTCGTAGCCCGTATGTCGTCGTATATTCAGCACCAAATAATCATCAATGATAAGGTATTGTCCACGAATGCCCGTGAGCTTTCCCTGCACCCTCGGTTCCTTGTCCAAGGTTAATGCGGCTACTTTTTCTGGATAACTGATTACGGGATAATTGAAGGTGTAAACGGTTTCGTCCTCGGTGAAATATTGCCCAATATCTTCTGGGAGTTGGTCCAATAGGCCCCATTTCTCTTCAACTAAATCAATGGATTGTTCTTGAATATCCCGCAACATGTTTTGCCAGTTGGTTTTGTCGCTGTACATTTCTTTCAGGGCGACCTCAATGACCCCTGCAAGGTAACGGTTCGGTGTTTCGGCTAAAATGATGGCCTCACGAGCGCCTTGATCTATCCATCGGGTAGGCATTTGTGTTACCCTCGTAACGCCCACTTTTACTTGGTCCGTAGCCGCCAAGTACACATAGTGCGGTTGGTTGTGGTTTTTTTCTTCGTAGGCTAAATCACGTCCTTTCCCCAAATGGGCTTCGCACAATTCCGGGTGTAGTATGCACGGACTGGCCTCAGGTGCCGCTAAAAAACAAGGGTAGCAGAAACCTTCGCTATAGGATTTTTTGGTGGATTTGGCACATTTTCGGCAGACAATGTTTCCGTTGAATTGGAGGAGGATTTCCGTTCCCAGTCGTTCATTCAACGAGGTGCCGTCTGCAAAGGAATACTGGACAGTTTCCTCATGACGCGTATGAAGCTTTTCTAGGATCATTCGGCAGGAAGGATGTTCATTTTGTCTGCAAAGTGGTAGCAATAGTCGCGCAAGTCTTCACAGATGTTGGTTTCACCGGTCGCTTTTTCAAAGCTATCGGCCATGGTTAACAAGGTCTGATGAAAGAATTGCTTCATTTCATCTACGGTCATGTCCTGTGTCCATAATTCGATGCGAAGGGTATTGTTTTCGTTCGGATCCCAAAGCGACAGGAAAAATGCTTTTGCCGGAGAGTTGTTGTGTCCGGTATCATCGGCCGACCAGTGAATAGTTTCAGGCACGTTGTTTTCGTTCAAGGCAACGGCCAGTTCGATGGTGGATGTTTTTTTCATGTTATTTTTTTTCAGGGACTTCGTATGCTTGCAAAAGGGTTAAGTATGGGATGTTTAGGAGCGATTCCAACGAGGGTTGATGTTGCTCAACATACTGAAGTACGATTCGGTAGCCCATGAATTGACCGAGCCGGTCGGGACTTTCGTGCGGTAATCCCCCGGTAAATGGTCCTTCGTGCAATAGGCTTTGCTGGGTATCTTCTCCTTTATCATAGAGCAATTGTTCGTTGATGAGGTATTTCCAAATGGATGCCTCGCTTGCAAGTGCCCAGTTGAGGTCTTTGTCTTGGTAGCGTAAAACGGTCGCGGTTGAATTATCGGGCAATAATTTTTCAGTGATCACTAAAATTTTCCCCCATCGAATCATTTCTTCCGCCAAGCTTCCCTTGGTTTCCTTCAAAGCATGGTTGCTCAACCATCCGGAAATCACATCTCTCGCAAGGTAGCTTTCGTCCATGCCTTCTTTGATCCATGCGTAAAAAGGGTTGGATGGTAAGCGCTGAACTACCTTGGATGAAGGGCCTAGATACCTTTCAACTCCAATGGCTATACCATTTTCAGCAATGGAAACAGAACTGTTAAATAATGAATTGATCCAAAAAATATGGTGTGGTTGTTTAATTTTCGGCAACAGGACTTTCATCCTTTGGAATCCCTGGTAAAGCGTGTTCTGTTCT
>Ga0209770_10000114_pt1 | contig 46421 bp, 33 predicted proteins | sample LauGreSu1BDMLBDD_2_FD_187572 | JGI IMG/M metagenome (GOLD analysis project Ga0209770, IMG submission 187572) | Freshwater lake microbial communities from Lake Michigan, USA - Su13.BD.MLB.DD (SPAdes) (version 2) | ecosystem: Environmental > Aquatic > Freshwater > Lake | place: Lake Michigan, USA... | reverse complement strand
TAGGCTGGACCTCGCGCAATGGCTCGTCGATCCCGCGAATCCGCTCGCGGCGCGCGTCGAGGTCAATCGGCTTTGGACGCAGGTCTTCGGCCGCGGACTCGTCGAGACTGCGGAGAACTTCGGCGTACAGGGCGCGTGGCCCACGCACCCGGATGTGCTCGATCTCCTCGCGCACGACTTCGCGCGCGGACCGGATGCCTGGGACCCGCGCGCGGTGCTGCGACGGCTCGTCTTGAGCGCGGCGTTCCGGCAGAGTTCGGTCACCAGCGCCGCGAAGCGCGCGAGGGATCCGCGGAACGAACTCCTCTCGCGCGGACCAAGCGTGCGCTTGAGCGCGGAAATGCTGCGGGATTCCGCACTCCTCGCGTCGGGCCTGCTTGTCGAGAAAGTCGGTGGCCCGAGCGTCAAGCCGTGGCAGCAACCCGACCTGGTCGGCCAGTCGGGCGCGAGCGGCGGCTACAGCGCGGGCTCGGGCGACGACCTCCACCGCCGCAGCCTCTACACCTTCCGCAAGCGCACGGTGCCGCCGCCCACGATGCTTGTCTTCGACGGCGGCTCGCGCGAGGCCTGCCAGCCGCGGCGTTTCGCGACCAATACGCCGCTGCAGGCGCTCGCGATCCTCAACGATCCCGTCTTCACGGAGTGCGCGCGCGCCCTCGCCGAACGCGCGACGCGCGAGGCATCCGACCGCGACGCGCGCATCGCGCGCGCCTTCCGCCTCGCATGCTCGCGTGCACCCCGCGCAGCCGAACTCGACGCGCTCCGCGAACTCGTCGCGTCGCGCGTCACCAGCGGCGAACAGGACGAGCTCGCCGCGCTCACCCTCGCCTGCAGCACCATCCTCGCGAGCGACGCCTCGGTGATGTCGCGATAGGACCCACGATGTCGAATCACCATCGTCCACCGACCTACGACGAACTGATGCGCCTCTCGCGCCGCCACTTCCTCGGCGCATCGGCGCTCGGACTCGGCGGACTCGCGCTCGGCTCGATCGCCGGCGATGCGCACGGCGCCCCTCCCCTGCTGGAATCACCGCATTTCCCTGCGAAAGCGAAGCGCGTCATCTACCTCTTCCAGTCGGGTGGACCCTCGCACCTCGAGACGCTCGACCCGAAGCCGAAGCTGCGCGAGATGCACGGCCAGCCGCTTCCCGACAGCGTGCGCGCGGGCCAGCGCCTGACCGGCATGAGCGGCTACCAGGGCGTGCTGCCGATCGCGGGCTCGTTCACGGGCTTCAAGAAGCACGGCCGCGCGGGCATCGAGATCAGCGACATCCTGCCGCATACCGCGAAGATCGCCGACGAGATCTGCGTCGTCCGCGGCATGCACACCGAGGCGATCAACCACGACCCCGCGATCACCTTCTTCTGCTCGGGCCACCAGATCGCGGGCCGCCCGTCGATGGGCGCGTGGATGAGCTACGGCCTCGGCTCGATGAACAAGGATCTTCCCGCGTTCATCGTGCTCGTGTCGAAGGACGCATCGCGCGACCAGCCGCTCTACGCGCGCCTGTGGGGCTCGGGCTTCCTCCCGAGCGAGCACCAGGGTGTGCAGTTTCGCTCGGGAAAAGAGCCTGTTCTGGCGCTGTCGAACCCCGAAGGCGTCTCGCCGCACGCGCGCCGCGCGATGCTCGACACGCTCGCGAAGCTCTCCGCCGACGCGCTCGCGCACGAGGGCGACGCCGAGATCGACGCGCGCCTCGCACAGGCCGAGATGGCCTACCGCATGCAGACCAGCGTGCCCGAGGCGAGCGATCTTTCAGGCGAATCCGACGAGACCTTCGAGCTCTACGGCCCACACTCGCGCGATCCGGGGACTTTCGCTGCGAACTGTCTGCTCGCGCGCCGCCTCGTCGAACGCGGCGTGCGTTTCGTGCAGCTCTTCCACCAAGGGTGGGACCAGCACGGCGGCCTGCCGGGCGGCATCTCGCATCAGTGCAAGCAGACCGACCAGGCGTCGGCGGCGCTCGTCACCGACCTCAAGCGCCGCGGCCTGCTCGAGGACACGCTCGTGATCTGGGGCGGCGAGTTCGGCCGCACGGCGTACTGCCAGGGCCGGATGACGGCCGACAACTACGGGCGCGACCACCATCCGCGCGCGTTCTCGATCTGGATGGCCGGCGGCGGAGTCAAGGCGGGCCATGTACACGGCCTGACTGACGACTTCGGCTACAGCGTGGTTGACGGCGGCATGCATGTGCACGACCTCCACGCGACGATCCTGCACCTGATGGGCGTCGACCATGAGCGGCTGACCTTCCGGTACCAGGGAAGGCACTATCGATTGACCGACATCGCGGGCACGGTGGTCCGAGCCGTCCTCGCCTGAGCCAGACAGTGCACGGCACGTGCCACTCAGTGCCTGGCACTGACTGGCACATGCCGTGCACCCAGCCGTGACGCGCCTATCCCCCTTCAGGCATTGGAGATAGGTGGCGCGGTCGACCGTGCACGGCACATGCCTTCCAGTGCGTGGCACAGGCCGGCATGTGCCGTGCACCGAATCGCCTAGGCTGCGGATTGTCGCCGTCGTGTCCCTCTTCGCTTCCAACACCGTCTCGCAAGACCTGCCCCTCGTCGTCGTCGCCGTCGAGCGTGCCGTCGACCGCTCTCCCGACGGGCTGACCTACGCACTCCCTCACGCACTGTCCCACCTCACCGAAGGCGCGCGCGTCGAGGTCCCGCTCGGCCGCGGCGAGACGCCCACCGCCGGCTGGATCGTCCGCCGACTCGGTCCGACCGAAGATCCCGGCATCCCGCGCGAGAAGATCAAGCCCCTGATCGCGCAGGACCCGTCCGGGGTCGTCCTGCCCGCCGAACTGATGCAGTTCGCACGCTGGATCAGCGCATACTACGCGTGCCCGATCGGGATGACGCTCGCGTCCATCCTCCCCGCCGCCGTCCGCAAGTCGATCGGCCGCGTCGAGCGCACGCTCGTCGACCTCGCACCAGCACCTGTCGGCGCCGCCGCCCTTCCCAAGATCACCAAGCGCCAGCAGCACGCGCTCGACGTCCTCGCCACGCTCCCGCGCCCGATCGAGCTCGCCGACCTCGCCGAGGCCGCGGGCTACTCGTCCAACGAACCGCTCAAGCGCCTGGTCGCCTCTGGCCATCTCATCGCGACCAGGAAGACCGCCGTCGAGGCGGGCTTCATTGCGCGGGCCGGCAACATCGCCCCCGCGCCGACGCCGACCGCCGAGCAGCAGGCCGCGATCACCGCGATTTCCCGCGATTTCGGCCAGTTCGCACAGCACCTCGTCTTCGGCGTCACCGGCGCGGGAAAGACCGAGGTCTATATTCGCCTGCTCGAGGAGTGCGTCCGCCGCGGCAAGCGCGCGATCCTGCTCGTGCCCGAGATCTCGCTCACGCCGCAGACCGTCGGGCGAATCGCCGCGCGCCTCGCGAACCAGAAGGTCGCCGTACTCCACTCGGGCCTCACCGAAGCGCAGCGCAACCAGCAGTGGACGCTCCTCGCCGAGGGCGGCGCCGATGTCGTCGTCGGCGCGCGCAGCGCGATCTTCGCGCCTATTCCCGACGGATCGCTCGGTCTCGTCGTCGTCGACGAGGAGCACGAACCCGGCTACAAGCAGGACTCCGCGCCGCGCTACCACGGCCGCGACTGCGCGATCCGCCGCGCGCAGCTCGCGAAATGCCCGATCGTCCTCGGCAGCGCGACGCCAAGCCTCGAGAGCTGGATGAACGCCGTCGAACGAAGGATCTCGACGCTGCACCGCCTCACCCGGCGCGCACCCGGCCTCAACACCCCGAAGGTCACCGTCGTCGATTTCGGCGAGGAACGCCGCATGGCGCGCGACCGCCGCATCAGCCTCATCGGTCCGACCCTGCGCGAGGCAATGCAGCGCTGCTTCGACGACGGCGGACAGGTCCTCCTCCTCCTCAACCGCCGCGGCTACGCGAACTACATCGCCTGCAGCGACCCGCGCTGCGACTGGAAGCTCACCTGCTCGGAGTGCGACGCCGGCATGGTCTGCCATGTCGACGAGTCGGGCGCGACCCGCCGCAGCTATGTCCGCTGCCACCACTGCCTCGCCGAACAACTGCTCCCCAAGAACTGCCCCGACTGCGGCAAGCCCGTCACCGTCTTCGGCCTCGGAACGCAGCGCGTCGAGGAGGAGCTCACGCGACTCTTCCCCTCGCTCGTCGAGGGCGACACCCTGCTTCGCGTCGACGGCGACACGATGCAGACCGCCCAGCATTTCCACGACGCGCTCGAGCGCTTCGGCAACGGCCAGATCCGCTGCCTCATGGGCACGCAGATGATCGCGAAGGGCCTCGACTTCCCCAATGTCCGCCTCGTCGGCGTCGTGAGCGCCGACACCGCCCTCGCGCTCCCCGACTTCCGGGCGGGGGAACGCACCTTCCAGCTGGTCTCCCAGGTCTCGGGCCGCGCCGGCCGCGGCGAAAGGCCCGGACGCGCCATCATCCAGAGCTTCGAGCCCGAGACCCCCGCGATCCGCCTCGCTGCCACCCACGACTTCGAGAAGTTCGCCACCCAGGAGCTCGAGGACCGCCGCCAGTTCGCGCTACCCCCCTACCGGCGCATGGCGCGCCTGATCCTCCGCCACCCCGGCGAGACCGAGTGCGCCGACCGCGCCGCCGGTCTCGCGGCCGAACTTCGCCCATTTCTCGGCCCGGTCGAGCTCCGCGGCCCGTCGGCCTGCCCCATCGCCCGCATCGCCGGCAAGTACCGCCGCCAGATCGAGCTCCTCGCCGACCACCCCTCCGAGATCAGCCGCGTCCTCGCCGAAGCACGCTCCCGCGGGCTACTCAAGCTCGGCGAGGAGCTTGCGGTCGATGTCGACCCCCTCAACTCGGTCTGAATCGGACCGTCGGCGGCGCTGAAAACCCCCTCAATCTCCCCTACAATCGCTCCGCTTCGCGCCGAACGGCTCCGGCGTGCGCTGTCGTATCGAACGGGAGTTCCTCAGATGGCCCAGACGGGTCCCAACTCGGCCCACCACTCGCAGCACGCACCCCAGTCGGTCAACGGCTGGCAATCCGACTTCATGGAGTCGCTGTACGCGCAGTACAAGTCCGACCCCGCGTCCGTCGGGCCGGAGTGGCAGAACTTCTTCCGCGGATTCGACCTCGGCGTCGCGATCGACGGCGACCGCAGCGAAGCTCCACAGGCCGTACCCCCGTCGCCCGCGGCCGCGCCGGCTTCCGTCGCCGCTTCTTCCGCCGTCACCGGTTCGGCCGCAGCCTCCCAAAGCCGCGTCGACGAGCTCATCGCGCGATACCGCACCTACGGCCATCTCGCCGCGCAGATCGATCCGCTCGGCACCTCGCGGCCATTCCCCGAGCTGCTCACGCTCGAAGCCGTCGGCCTCGACGACGCGGCGCTCGAGCAGCCATTCGACCCCGGCACGCTTCCGCTCGACAACCCCTCGCCGCTCGGCGCGATCATCTCGTGTCTCGAGGAGACCTACTGCGGCACGATGGGCGTCGAGTACCGCCACATCGGCTCGCTCGACCGGCAGGCGTGGCTCGCGAAGCGCCTCGAGAGCGCGCGCAACAAGCCGAACTTCAGCGCCGAGACGCGCAAGCGCATCCTGAGCAAGCTCCTCGAGGCCGACAGCTTCGAGAACTTCCTCGCCAACCGGTATGTCGGCAAGAAGCGCTTCGGCCTCGAGGGCGGCGAGACGCTCATCCCGATCCTCGACCAGATCCTCGAGTCGGGCCCCGCGCTGGGCGTCCAGGAGTACATGCTCGGCATGGCCCACCGCGGCCGCCTCAATGTGCTCGCGAACATCGTCGGCAAGAACCTGCAGCAGATCTTCACCGAGTTCGACGAGGCCTGGACCGCCGCGTTCGCCACCGGCGGCGGCGATGTCAAGTACCACATGGGCTACTCGAACGAGTGCTCCACCTCGACCGGCCACGGGCTGCGCGTCGTGCTCGCGGCGAATCCATCGCACCTCGAGTTCGTGAACTCCGTCGTCCTCGGCCGCTGCCGCGGCAAGCAGCGGCTCATCAACGACACCGAGCGCAAGATGATCGTGCCGGTCATCGTCCACGGCGACAGCGCGTTCCCCGGACAGGGCATCGTCGCCGAGTGCTTCAACATGATGCACCTCGACGGCTACACCGTCGGCGGGACGATCCATGTCGTCGTCAACAACCAGGTCGGATTCACCACGAACCCGCAGGACACCTTCGGCGGCACGTACTGCACCGACCTCGCGAAGGCGTACGACTGCCCGGTCATCCATGTGAACGGCGACGATGCCGAGAGCTGCGCGTGGGCCGCGCGCCTCGCGATGGAGTGGCGCCAGGCGTTCGGCCACGACATCGTGGTCGAGATGTGGTGCTACCGGAAGAACGGCCACAACGAGACCGACGAGCCGATGTTCACGCAGCCGCTGCTCTATGGCCGCGTGAAGAAGGCGCGCCCCGCGTTCAAGTCGTACCGCGCACGCCTCGTCGCCGAGGGCGTCGTGACCGACGCCGAGGTCGAGTCGATGCTCGCCGCACGCGTCGCCGTGATGGATGAGGCGCAGACCGCCGCCAAGAAGCAGCCGATCGACCCCGTCATCGATCCCTTCCGCAGCGTCTGGTCCGGACTCACGGGGCAGTACACGCACGAGCCCACGACCACGAAGGTCCCGCTCGAGACCCTCGACTCGCTCGCGAAGAAGCTCGGCGAGATGCCGGGGCACACCACGCTCCATAAGACCGTCGCGCGCCTCCTCGAGGGCCGCGCGGCCGCGATCGGGTCGGGCACGATCGACTGGGCGCTCGGCGAGCTGCTGGCGTATGCGTCGCTCCTCGCCGAGGGTCATCCGATCCGCCTCTCCGGTCAGGATGTCGAGCGCGGCACCTTTAGCCACCGCCATGCGGTCGTCAACTGCCAGGAGACGAACGAAGGCTACTGCCAGCTCAACAACCTCGCGTCGGGCCAGGCTCGCTTCTGCGTGCACAATTCCCCGCTCACCGAGAGCGCGGTCCTCGGCTTCGAGTATGGCTACTCGCTCGGCGATCCGCGCATGCTCGTGATCTGGGAGGCGCAGTTCGGCGACTTCGCCAACGGCGCCCAGGTCATCATCGACCAGTTCATCGCATCCGGCGAGGCGAAGTGGAAGCGCGCGACCGGCCTGGCGCTCTTCCTGCCGCACGGCTACGAGGGCCAGGGCCCCGAGCACTCGAGCGCCCGCCTCGAGCGGTTCCTCCAGCTCTGCGCGCACGACAACATGCAGGTCGTCTACCCGACGACCTCGGCGCAGATCTTCCACCTCATCCGCAAGCAGGTGAAGCAGGGCTTCCGCAAGCCCCTCGTCGTCATGACGCCGAAGTCGATGCTGCGCCTGCCCGCCGCGATGAGCCGGGTCGAGGGCTTCACCGACGGCCACTTCCGCACCGTGCTCCCCGACCCGGGCATCACCCGCGAGGGCGGCGACGCGGTGAACAAGGTGCTGCTCTGCTCCGGCAAGATCTACCACGAGCTTGCCGCGCAGCGCGAGCGAAGCGGACAGGCGACCACCGCGGTCATCCGCCTCGAGCAGCTCTTCCCCTTCCCCGACGCGGCCATCACCAAGGCCCTCGCGTCCTATCCGAACGCGAAGAAGTTCGTGTGGGTCCAGGAGGAGCCGCGGAACATGGGCGCCTACCGCTTCGCGCAGGCGCAGCTCAAGGAGCTTTGCGGCATCGATGTCGGCTATGTCGGCCGGCCCGACTCCGCGAGCCCCGCCGTCGGCAGCCAGAAGCAGCATGCGATCGAGCAGGACAAGATCCTCACCGAGGCGATCGGCGCGGCCAAGGCCGGCGACGGCCCCGCCGGTGGTCCGTCCAACCGGGACGGAAACAAGGATGGCAACAAAGAGAAGTCAGCGCAGAAGTGACTCGCGCCCAGTGAAAGAGGAATGACATGGCCGTCGACATCACGATCCCCTCCCCCGGCGAATCCATCACCGAAGTCTCGTTGAGCGGCTGGCTCAAGGACGACGGAACCTATGTCGAAAAGGACGACCTGCTCGCCGAGATCGAGTCCGACAAGGCGACGCTCGAGCTGCGCGCACCGGCCGCCGGAGCGCTGAGGATCTCGACCGCCAAGGGCGATTCAATCAAGGTCGGGTCCGTCGTCGCGTCCATCGACACCGCGGCGACGCGCCCCGCCGGCGCGACCGCGACCGCCGCGGCTGCGACTGCAAAGGTCTCCGGCGTCGCCAAGAAGGTCGCCGCAGAGAAGGGCGTCGACACCGCCGCGATCACAGGCTCAGGACCTTCCGGCCGCGTGATGAAGGACGATGTGCTCGCCGTGACCACGAAGGCCCCCGCCGCGACCGAGACCAAGCCCACGACCGCCACGAAGCCCACCTCCGCTCCCGCCGTCCCCGGCGCCCGCGGCATGCGCCGCGAGAAGATGACGAAGCTCCGCCAGAAGATCGCCGAGCGCCTCGTGTACGCCCAGCACACGGCCGCGATGCTCACGACCTTCAACGAGTGCGACATGACCGAGGTCATGCGCCTGCGCACCGAGAACAAGGAGTCGTTCGAGAAGCAGCACGGCGTCGGCCTCGGCTTCATGAGCTTCTTCGTGAAGGCCGCGACGAGCGCGCTCCGCAAGTACCCGCGCGTCAACGCGTACATCGTCGGCGCCGGTGCCGAGATGGAGATCGAGTTCCACGACTACTGCGATGTCGCCGTCGCCGTCGGCACCGACAAGGGCCTCGTGGTCCCGGTGCTGCGGAACGCGGAGGCCATGACCTTCGCGGGCGTCGAGGCGGCGATCAAGGACTTCGCGGTCCGCGCGAAGGACGGCAAGCTGTCGGTCGATGAGATGACCGGCGGCACCTTCACCATCTCGAACGGCGGCGTCTACGGCTCGCTCAACTCGACGCCGATCCTGAACCCGCCGCAGTCGGCGATCCTCGGCATGCACGCGATCAAGAAGCGCGCCGTCGAGGATCCGCGCAACCCAGGCCAGATCGCGCTGCGCCCGATGATGTACCTCGCGCTCAGCTACGACCACCGGATCATCGACGGCGCGGAGGCCGTCGGCTTCCTCGTCCACATCAAGGACATGATCGAGAAGCCCGAGCGGCTCCTGCTCGCCTGAACAGCAGGGCGGCCGAAGGGCGCCACTGCGGCTCAGCGTGCGGCGGCGACCTTCTTCGGATCCCGGGCCTTGCCCGGATCCCCGTCCTTGCGCTCCGCGTAGACGAGCTCGCCGTTTGCGTCCGGCGGCACGCCCATGTACCCGAGCACATCGTTGATGATCTCGGCCGCGACCGGTCCGGCCACGGCGCCGCCTCCGGTCGCTCCGCCGGTCTCCTTCGCGGTCCGGTCGGGGTCCTCGATCGTCACGAGCACCACGATCTCCGGCCGGTCGTACGGCGCGCCCGCGATGAAGCTCGCGAGCCACTTGTCGCTGTAGTACCTGCCGGTGCCGCGCTCGGTGAGCTGCGCGGTGCCGGACTTGCCGAACGCCCGGTACTGGAGGATCTCCTTCAGCTTCTTGCCCGTGCCCTCGGTGATGACCTTTTCCATCACGACCTTCGCGGTCGCGACCCCGTCATGGCTGAGCACGCGCCGCGACGCCGAGAGCGCGCCCTGGTCCATGGGCCGCAGCGAAAGCGGCACCATGTCGCCGTCCCGGCAGAACGCGGTGAACGCGCGCACGAGCTGCAGCGTGGTCACCGCGATGCCCTGCCCGAACGACACCGATGTCAGCGCCCGCGTCTTGCTCGACCACTCGGCGGAGCGCGGCATGAGCCCGGCGCTCTCGCTCTGGATGCCGATGTCGGTGCTCTCGCCGAACTTCCAGTCGCCGAGGCATCGGCGCATGGCGTCGTTACCCATGCGGAACGCGACTGTGGTCATGCCGGCGTTGACCGACTTCACGAGCACCTGCTCCCAGGTCTTCGTGCCGTAGCTCGACTGATGCGCCTCGCGGATCGTCCGCTTCGCGCGCCCGTCGGTGAAGGTCGTGGGTCCATCGGGAAGCGGAATGCGCTCCTCGGGCCGCGCGAACCCCTGATCCGTCGCCCACGCCCACACGAAGGCCTTGAAGATCGAGCCCGGCTCGAACGGATCCGTCGCCCAGCGCATGCGCGCGAGCGCGGGGTCCGAGGCGCCCCAGTCGACCATGATCTGCTCGCGGCCCGTGTGCGAGTTCATGGTCGAGTATGCCGCGAGGATCTCCCCGCTCTCCGCGTCGGCGACGAGGGCGCGGCCGCCTGACGCGTTCGCCTTCTTCACCATCGCGTTCACGCGCTGCTCGACCATCTCCTGGATCACGACATCGATGGACAGGCGGATCGACTCTCCCTCGTCACCCTCGCGGTATCCGCCCGGCGGAATCGAGATGACCGAGCCGAGGCGGGACGCGAAGTAGGTGGTGAAGCCGGGCTTGGACGACAGCCGATCGTTCCCGAGCTGCTCGACGCCGCTGCGGCCCACCACGCCCTCGGTACCGGGAAGCAGCGTCGCGTAGGCGAGCACGGACGGGGCATCCTGCGCGGCGCGCGCCGTCGCGAACCGCCGCCGCGCCGTCGCGCCGACATTGTCGAGGACGACCTTTTGCGTCGGGAGCTCGTCGAGCGCCTCCGACGCGATGCCTCCGTCGCACTGCCACAGCATCGCCCATTGACGGAGCCGGACATCCGGCACGAGCGCGTCTAGCCCGCCGATCGCCACGAGCACCTCGTCGACCGGCTTCTCGACGATCTTCGCCAGCGTCGCCGCGAGCTCGCCCAGCGGATCGTCCACGATCGCGACATCCTCGCCCTCGGCGATCCGAGCCAGCGCCTCCAGGTTGTACGCGCCCGCATCCGCGAACAGCGAGCGAAGGTCCACGGCAAGCGGCACATGGTCGACGAAGTCGATCCCCGTGCGACCGATGATCGGGGCCGCGGTCACTCCGTAAGGCTGGACGCGCTCCTGCTTCGGCTGCAGGTACGCGGCGCGGACGATGCTCCTCGGACCGCCCGCCTCCTTCGCGGCACGGAGCAGGCGGATCTGCTCGTCGTTGAGGTTCTTCTCGATGACGATGTACTGAGGCAGCTGCGCGAGCTCCTCCTTCGAGAGCTCCCGGCCGGGCGGAAGCGTCCGAAGCGCCGCGGGGAACTGCTCCACGACGATGCCATTGCGCTCCCGATGCGAGATCCGTCGGACGACCTCGTCCTGCGGGAGGCCGAGCACCGGCCCGAGCTGCGCCGCGAGCTCCGAGATCGGATCAAGCACGACGCGGTCGTGCTCGACGGACTTGCCGGCCTTGGCACGGTCCGCGACGCTCTCGTTCCGCGCCATCGTGTCGACATACATGTCGCGCAAGTCGATGTAGAGCGAGCCGCTCATCGTGTCGAGCGCAAGAGTGCGGCCGAACCGGTCGAGGATCTCCCCGCGCGGAAGCGCGTCCGCGACCGAGCGCTGCTGCGCGAGCTTGCCAGCCTCGTCCTGCATCGCATCGACGAGCCGCGGATCGGGGTTGACCTTGAGCTGGACGACGCGAATCGTGATCGCGGCGATGCCCACGGCGACGCCGGAGACAAGCACGCACGCCCATCGCGTGATCGAGCGTGCGCGCGTCGGCAGGCAATCGGTGCTGTCGCTGGTGGTCATCCGCCCATCTCCTGTTTCAGTTCCTGCTCACGCCCCGTCGTTCTTCCGGCGCTGCTCCTGGCCGCGATCGCGAAGCCGCTCGGGCTGGGCCACGGTCAGCGGGTCTCCCATCGCCTGTTCGGTCGCCTTCGCGGGGTCGTAGCGGAACGGCACGGACCGGTACTCGGCGATGCGCTCCTCGCCAAGCCGGGCGCGGAGCGCGGCGGCGGTGGTCTCGCCGGCAACCTTCACCTGCAGCCTGGCGCGCTCGTGATCGGCGTCCTGGATCCGGAAGTGGATGCGGCTGATCTGCGCGGCGGCGTCGATCCGCTTCTGGCGGTTGACCAGCAGCGCGCCGAACATGGCGCCGAGCACGACGATGACCGTTGCGATCTTCGCGAACATGAGGCCTCCATGCCTCGCGCGTGCGATGGCTTACTCGGTGGCGGCGACCTTGAGCACGGCGCCGACCTTCAGCGCGTTCGGATTGAAGCCGGGGTTCAGCTCGACCAGCTGCTTCCACTTCGATCCGTTGCCATACGCGCGCTCGGCGATCTTCCACGCCGTGTCGCCCTTGCGGATCGTCACCGTGCGGAACTTCGGCTCCGCAGGCCTGGTGACCGACTCGTCGGGCTGCTGCGCCGGCGGCTGGACCAAACCATCGGTCAGGGACTCCGGCTGCTTCGGCATGGCGCTCGGATCGAGCACCGTCAGATCAGGGACCTTCAGGGTCTGTCCGATACGCAGCTTCGTCGGATCGATGCCGTTGTACTCCGCGAGCTTGGCTGCGAGCGAGCGCTTGCCGTAGTACTTCTGCGCGATCTTCTCGGGGTTCTCGCCCTTGGCAACCGTGTGCGTGCGCTCCTGCGAGACGGGTGGATACGGATCGCCTGGGAGCTCGACGCGCGGCAGCACGCGAGAATCCTCGACGAGCGGCTTGTCGCCGATGCGCGCAACATCCTCGCCGGCGCGCTCCGGAGACCGTCCGAAGTCGACCACGCGCTCTTCCTGCTGGACCGGAAGCTGCTTGGTCGGTTCGTAGCTCACCTTCGTCATGGGAGTCGCGATCTGCGACTCGCGGGCGGAGAGGTGGTCGGACACCAGGATTCCCACGAAGAGCAGGAGTCCGAATCCGATGACCATGACCAGCTTGTTCTCTCGCGTCATGACTGAGCTTCCTTGCTTCAGCCTTGCTGCTCGGAGCCTGCTCCGCCGTGCGCTTCGCACGAGCCTCGGGCCAGGCACTCTCGCACCAAGATGTTCTCGCTGCACTCACTCGCCTCGCGCAGGGGCGTCGACCTTGACGGCCCTGAGCTTCGCGGATCGGGCGCGCGGGTTGGCCGCGCACTCCGGTTCCGATGATACCAGTGCTCCGGAGGCGAGTTCGCTCGCGAGCCCGCTCCGTCGCATGTCGGCGAACGCCTGCTTCACCATGCGATCCTCGAGGCTGTGAAACCCGATGATCGCGATGCGAGCCCGCGGTGCAAGCCAGCTTGGTCGTCCATCTCGCGTGCGCTCCGCAGCGCGCCGAATCGAGTCGAGGAGTGCGCCGAGCGCGCCCATCTCGTCGTTCACCGCGATGCGAAGCGCCTGAAAGGTCTTCGTCGCCGGGTGCATCCGCGAAGCATGGGCGCGGGAGCCGTAGGACTCCCGAACCAGATCCGCAAGCTGCGCCGTCGTGTTGATCGGCGCAACCCTGCGAGCGGCCGCAATTTTCGACGCGATGCGACGGGCGAGCGGCTCCTCGCCGAATCGCTCGATGACCTCCGCAATGTCGCGCTCGGAAGCGCTCGCCACGAACTCCGCCGCGGTCATTCCCGCGCTTGGGTCGAGCCGCATGTCGAGAGGCCCGTCGCGCATGAAGCTGAGCCCGCGCTCGGGGTCGTCCACCTGGGTTGAGGCGAAGCCGAGGTCCGCCAGCACGAGGTCCGCCTGCAGGCCTCTGGCCTCGAGTTCACGGCCCGCCGAAACGAAGCTCCCGTGGATCGACAGAGGCTCCAGGCCCGTCGCCAACCGGACGCGGTCCGTCGCGTACGAGAGGTTTCCCAGATCGAGATCGAAGAGCACGATCCGTCCGTCCGGGCCAACTGCGCGGCCGAGCTCCGAGGCATGTCCACCCCGACCTGCAGTCAAATCGACATATACCTGACCGCACTGAGGCGCCAGTAGCCCGCGTATCTCCTCAAGAAGCACCGGCACATGCCCTGAGGAGCCCGCATCTATCGGTGACTCTGACTCGTTCACGAGTTCGAGGCTGCCTTCTCGGCGGATCCAACCGGCGCTTCGGACGCGGCCGACTCCTGCATCTGCCACCGGCTCCGAAGTGCGACCTTCAGCGCGACCGCGCCGATCGCCCCGAAGAGGACGGTCGAGACCGCATAGAGGATTCGCAGCCGGACGACCTGCTCGATCGCGAGCGCACCGAGCAGCACCCCGAGAATCGCAAACGCGATCGAGATTGCGTAGAGCGCGAGCACGGCCTTCTTCACGCCGCCGAGTTCCCGCTTCGCGATGTGGTGGATGTGGTTCGCGTCCGCGGTCGACATCGGAACGCCCGCCAGCTTGCGCCGCAGTATGGCGAGCGCCGTATCCATGATCGGCAGCGAGAAGATGATCAGGCCGGCGAACACCAGATGGGTGTCGCCCTTCTCGCCGAGCATCAGGATCGAGACCACGACGAGGTACCCGATCAGGAGGCTGCCGCAGTCTCCGAGGAAGATGACCGCCGGGTTGAAGTTCCAAGGCAAGAACCCGAGCACCGACCCAAGCAGCGCGAGACAGAGCACGATCCGCACGCCGGCGAGGGAGTCGAACGGATCGCCGATCTCGGTACCCGCCGCCATCATGAGGCTGATCGCGAGGAGTCCGGTCGCCATGATCGCCGCCGTGCCCGAGCAGAGCCCGTCGAGCCCGTCGATCAGGTTCATCGCATTGCAGCCGCCAAGGACGAAGATCGCGATGAGCGCGGTGCCGGTCCAGTAGAAGACATCGCCGGACTGGAGCGCAACGGGGCCGAGCGTCATGAGGACCGTCTGCGGTTCGCCGAAGACGGGTGCGAGCACCCCCTCGGCCACGCGCGTTCCGACATCCTGGACCGCCAGTGCGGCGGCCGCGACCAGCTGACCCGCGATCTTGAGCCGCGGATCCCAGCCCCAGACATCGTCCGCCAGTCCAGTGAAGGTGATCGCGACGATGCCGATGACGATCGAGATCGGGACCGGTCCAAGCGTGCCGCCCGGACCCTCCACGATGGCATAGCTGTATGCGATCGAGGCCATGACGCCGAGGAAGACGGCGAAGCCCCCGAGGTAGGCGATCGGATACTTGTGCTGCTTGCGCGCCTCGTTCGGCCGGTCGATGATCTCCATCTCGATCGCGAGCTTCCGCACGAAGGGCGTGGCGACGAGCGTCACGAGGAACGCAATGATGAAGACGCCCGCGTAGCCGTTGAGGTACTCGAGCGCCCCAAAGGTCGCGGTTCCGATGAATCCGTCCTCGCTGGCCGGATTCAGCACGGGCAGTTCGGTGGGTGCGTCGTTCACGCCGCACCGCCTGCCGCGGAGCGCCCGCCGATCTCGGCCGCAATGTCACGGATCGTCTGAACCAGCGGAATGGACGGTGCGAACCCGATCGCCTCGCGGACGCGCGTCAGGTCGGGCTGCCGGACGAGCAGGTCGTCGAATCCGGCCGCGAACGCCTGGTCGTAGGGCACGATCCTGGTGCGGCTGCGCGACCCGAGGGTCGCGATCACGAGGTCCGCAAGCGCGCCGATCGTGATCGGCTCCTCACGGCCCACATTGAAGACCCTGCCATGGCACGCCCGCGTCGCGAGGAGCTTCGGGAGTGCGGGAACGATGTCGCGGACATCGCAAAAGCAGCGCGACTGCCGCCCGTCGCCGTGCACCTCGAGGTCCTCACCGCGCAGCGCGGCGCGCACGAAGCGCGGAAGGACCATGCCGTACTCGCCGATCTGCCTCGGTCCGACGGTGTTGAAGAAGCGGACGATGACCGCCGGAAGCCCCGATTCGCGGTGGTACGCGAGCGCGAGGTACTCGTCGATCGCCTTGGAGCAGGCGTAGCACCAACGGCTGTAGCCGGTCGAACCGTAGACCACGTCGTCGTCCTCGCGCATCGGGACGCGTACGCCCTTGCCGTACACCTCGCTCGTCGACGCGACGAGGATGGGAAGCGCGCGCTCCGCGGCGAACCGCAGGACAACGCTCGCCTCGTGGATGTTCGTCTCGATCGTGTGGATGGGCCGCTCGACGACCAGCCGCACCCCTACCGCGGCGGCGAGGTGGTAGACAACATCGAAGTCGTCGGGCTTCAGGCCAGGAAGCACATCGGACACGCTGCCCTCGATGACGCGGTAGCGCTCGCGCCGCTCCACCACCGAGCGAACGAGGCCGGGGTTCTCGCGTCGACCGGTCGAGAAGTTGTCGATCACCGTGACGGAGTCGCCGCGATCGAGCAGCAGCTCGGACAGATGGCTTCCGATGAAGCCGGCGCCGCCTGTGATAAGCACGCGCTGCGGGCGCGCATCCGACAGGACATGCTGCGTCGGGTTCATGTATTCGGTTCCATCCTGACCGATCAGACTTGTTCCGCTCGCGGAGCGCGTGCTCCGTCCGGTTCAGCTTCCGGAGTATGCCGCCATCGCCTCGTAGTTCTTGCGGAGGTATCCGCCCGCGGTGTTCCGAGGCCGGTTCAGCACCGCGCCGATGAACTGCGCGCGCACCTCGCCGAGCTGCCCCACGATGCGCTGCACGAGCCCGCGCTGCTCCTGGAACGCGCGCACCACGATGATCGTGCCATCGACGCGATTCGCGATGGTCAAGGCGTCGCCCGCCACCACGACCGGCGGCACATCGAGGACGACAAGGTCGTACTGCGTCGCGGCGCTGCGGAGGAACTCGTCGAACGCCGGCGTGCTGAAGAGCTCGAACACGCGGTTCTCGCTGGTTCCGGCCGTGACGATGTCGACGCCTCCCTGCGCCGGGCGCACCACATCCGACATGCCGCAGGATCCGCGAAGCAGGTCGCCGAGGCCCTTCGAGCCGGCGTCGACGCCCATCGCCGCGGCGAGGTGGCTGCGGCGGAAGTTGGCATCGACCACGAGAACCTTGCGGCCGCTCGCGGCGACGGAGTCGGCGAGGTTGCTCACGAAGGCGGTCGTACCCGCGCCTGGGAGCGCGCTCACGCACGCGATGGTCTTGATCGAGTTCTGACCGCAGGCCTTGAGGACTTGGCCCGCGATCTGCCGCGACAGCTCCGCCGCGACGGACTTGGGCGCGTCGCGCACGACGCGCTCGATCTTCTTCGGCCCGAGCGGATCCTCCGCGAGGTCCGGCACCGAACCGAGCAGCCGCAGCCCTGAGATCGCCGTGAGGTCGGTCGCGTAGCGGACGCGCGTGTCGAGGAACTCGCGGATGAACACGAAGGCCACAAACACGCCGAGCGTCAGGACCGCGCCTGCCGGAAGCATGTACTTGAGCTGGGGGAAGCTCTTCTCGCGCGGCGTCTGCGCGCGCTTGGCGATCTTCACCGCGCGCGCGTCCTCACGCGCCTTGAGCTGGTCGATGTTCGCGAGGACCTCGAGCTGCTTCGCGCGCGACTCGAGCAGCCGCTCGCGGCGCTCCTTGAGCTCGTCGACCGTCGAGAGATTCGCGGTGAAGTCCTTCAGCCGCTCGCTCTGCGTGGCGTAGTCCTTCTCGAACTTGGTCAGGAGGCTCTCGTAGCTCTGCACCTGGTCGGAGAAGGTCTTGAAATCGGCGTTCAGGTTGCGCTTGAGGATCTGCTCCTTGATCGAGTCGCGCTCGAGCTCGGCGGCGCGAACCTGCGCCTCCGAGGTGCGGATCGCGGAGTGCCCCTCGCCGAACTTCTTCCGGGCGGTCTCCGCCGAGATTCGGAGCTCCTGCACCTGCGTGTTCGCACGCTGGATGATCGGATCCTCTTCCGCGGTCCGGATGTCGTCCGGCGACGGCTCGAGCCGGCCCTCCATCTTGTCCTCGGTCTGCTTCTTGCGGCTCTGCGAGAGGGTCAGCAGCGACTTCGTCTCGCCGAGGCGGCGGGCGGTGTCCTCGACGACGAGCAGCATCTCGCTGCGCTCCTCGCTGGTCGAGGTCATGTTCCGATCGGTGAGGAACTTCGAGATCTCCTTGCCGAGGCTCGTGATCTGTCCGTCGATCTCGCGGAGCTGCTTATCGAAGGTCTGGCGGTTCGCCTCGAACTTCTCGTCGTCCGCGGCCTTCCTGGTCGCGATGTAGGTTTCGGCGACCCGGTTGAGGATGACGGGGACATCCTCGGCGACATGGGTCGACCAGGTGAGCGAGAAGTAGTTCGTCCGGCGGCGGTGCCCGGCGGTGAGCTCCTCCTCGAGGTCGTCGACGGCATCCTCGGGGACGAACACACCGGAGCTGTCGAGGTACCACTCGCTCCACTTGGTGGTGGTGATGTCGCGGTGATTCATCGCGCGCACCAGGAGCTCGCGCGAGAGGATGCGCGAGGCCTCGGTCTGACCGAGACGCTCGACGGCCTCCTCGGTGCGGGAGTCACGGGAGATCACGTCGGTGACCTCTTCGGGCGCCGGCTGGAGCTCGAACAGCACCGTGTCGCTGTACAGGGGGTACACGAAGTCGCACACGAGGTTCGCGACGAAGCCCACGCCGAGTCCGACCACCATGGAGGCAAGAATGCCCTTGGTGTTCTGCCGGAGCACGCGGATCGCGTCGATCTGCGGCGCGTTCGGGGTCGCCGCGCCGCGCGGGCGGGACTGGGCGCTGCGGGGATCGGCGGGGCTCTTTGGTGATGCGATGCTCATGGCTGTTCTCGGAATCGGTCTATCGGGACTGGCCGCCGGGCACTTGAATCTCACTTCAGCGATGCAAGCAACTCGCTGATAAGGGCTTTCGTCGGCGGGTCGGGGTTCATCCCCTCGGCCTGCTTGAGGGCCGCAACCGCCTGGTCCTTCCGGCCGAGGCCCTTGAGGGCCATCGCCCGGTGCAGCTGGACTGCGGCGCTGTTCGTGAGCTTCGCCGCCCGGTCCGCGTAATCCAGCGCCTCCGCGTTCTGACCGGCGGTCACGAGCGCGAGCGAGAGCGTGTCGAGGTACTCGCCGCGGGTCGGCTGGAGCTGGACCGCGAGCCGGGCCGCCGGCAGCGCCTTCACGGTGTCCTTCTTGCACTCGACGCAGAGGTACGCGTAGTTGTTGAGGACCGCGTGGTTGTTCGGCTGGGCCTTCATGGCCTTCTCGAACATCGCGATGGCATCGTCGCAGCGTCCCGCAAGGTAGTAGCTGGTGCCGAGCCGGTCGAAGAGGACCGCGGCGAACTCCGGCATCTTCGTGTAGTCGTTGCCGGCGAGCGGCTCGAGGTAGGAGATCACCCGCGCTGGACCGGCCGAGTCGTTGCCGAGCGCGAGGAACGACAGGTACTCCCATCCGACCGCCGTCGGATCCCCGCCGCTGACTTCCTTCACGAGCGCCTCGGCCTCGTTCAGGAGGCCGGGGGCGAAGATGATGCGCACCGCGTTGTACCACGCCTGCATGGGCTTCGCGTCGCCGGCGTCGTAGTCGCGCTTCACGACGGAGAACGACTCCTTCAGCGTAGCCACGCCGTCGCCCTTCTCGCCGATCGCCACGAGCGCCGCGCCGAGGTAGGCACGGGCGGTGGGCGATGTGCGGATGAACTCGCCGCGCGAACGGCATGCGTCGATCGCGCCACGGTAGTCGCGGCCGCGGATGCGGGCGTCGAGCTCGCGATAGAAGGTGTCCGGGTCGGGCCGGAGCTTGTCCGCGCGCGCGTAGCTCGCGGCCGCCTCCGGCAGCTTGCCCCGGCGGGCAAGGAGATCGCCGAGCGTGAAGTGCCAGCCCGGCTCGCCCGGTGCGTAGCCGATGGCGGCGCGAAGCGTCTCCTCGGCGCGGTCGAGCGCGTTGTTCGTATACAGGAGGTCGATGAGCCGGCGTCGGGCGTCGACTGCGGTCGGGACGATGCGAAGGTAGCGCTCGAGCTCTCCCGTGGCGCCGTTGAGGTCGCCGAGGACGATCAGCACATCCGCCCGGTTCGCGGAGGCCGGATAGAAGGTCGCGCCGAGCTGCACCGCGCGGTCGGCGGCGGCGAGCGCCTCCTCGCCGCGGGCGCGGTCGCCGGTGAGCTCGAACAGCTTTCGCTTGAGCATCGAGTCCTGGATGAACGGCGCCGGGATCGCAGGCGCAAGCTGCTTCGCACGCTGGTACGGAGCGACGGCCTTCTCGAAGGCGGCGCGGGCGCCGTCGAGCTCGCCGCGGAGACGAAGCTCGTCGCCCGCCGCGACGGCGATGGCGCCGTCGAGGAGCTCGGTCGAGAGATCCCTCTCGCCGCCAGCGGCGGCCTGGTCGAACATGGCCCGCGCATCCGCCGCGCGGTTCAGCCGCAGGAGGCACTCCGCGAGGCGGAGCTTCATTCCAGGCCTCGGATCAGCCTGCACGAGCGGCTGCAGGTACTCGAGCGCGAGCGCGAAGCGCTCCATGCCCATCAGCGTGTCGCAGACCGCGCGCGTCGCCTCGCGGTTCGCGGGATCCTCGCGCTTGATCGCCTCGGCGAACGACGCGCGGCCGCGGTCCTCCGCGCCGATCGCGCACTGCAGCTGTCCGAGCACGATGTAGCCGCGCCAGCCGGCCTCGGTGCCGCCCGCGTCGACCGCGGCCTTGAGCGCAGCCTCCGCCTCCGCCATCCGGCCGAGCGTCCGCAGGAGTCCGGAGTACGCGTTTGCAGCGTCGATGTTCTTGGGGTCGCGCCGGAGGACGTCGCGGAAGATCTCCTCGGAGTTCTTGCGCCATCCATCGCGGATGCGGTCGGTCTCGCGGATGCGCGCCGCGTTGTCGAGCGCATTCCACTGAAGCTCCGAGTAGATGACCTTTCCGGTGTCGGAGACCACATCCTCGCGCTCCGGCGCCGCGGTGGCGAGCAGACCGGCGAGCGCGATCGCGTTGCCGAGGTCGCCGGGGGCGACGCTCCGCCGCGACTCGCGCATGCGCTGCGCGAGGCGACGGTCGCCGAGCTGCGACTCGAGCATGAGCCAGGTGTTGCCGACCTCGTCGTCGAAGCCCGCCAGGGTGCGAGCCTGCCGAAGGACATCGAGGCCCCGCTGCGGATTGCCCGAGCGGACGAGTGCTCCGACGAGCAGGCGGACGGTCGCCATGTCCGAGGGACGGCGCTTGTAGGACTCCTCGTAGTTGCGGAGCGCGCCCTCGATGCTGCCGAGGCGCTCGAGCGACGCTCCGAGCAGCCGGTAGATCGTCGACGCGTCCACGCCGGCCTGGATCGAGCGCTCGAGGATCTGCGCCGCGTCCTGCGACTTGTCCTGCGCGAGCAGCACTCGGGCCCGGAAGATCGGCGCCTGAGTGCGGTCGCGGTTTGACTGCTCGGAGAGCTTCGCCAGCGTCTCGCATGCCGCGTAGTCCTTGCGGCCGAGCGCGGCGTTGAAGTCGGCCTCGAGAAGTCCAGGGTGCGCGCGGTCGGCCTGCTCGGCCTTCGCACGCCAGTCCTTCGCCGCAGCCTCGAGCTTCGTAGCCGCGCGATCCGTCGCGTCGGCCGTCGCGATGCGCAGCCGCTTCTCGCGATTGGCCTGCTCGCGCACCGTCTCGCTGGTCTGCAGGATGCGCAGATAGGTCAGCACCGCGCGCTCCTTCTCGTCGCTGACAGCGCCTTCGGACAGCGCGATCACGCGCTCGACGATGTCCTCGCTCGAGAGCACCGCGTTGAGGCGCACGAGCGCGGCATCGCCCGGGAACTGGTCAAGCCCCTGCTTCACGATCGCGCGCGCGGCGTCAATGTTGTTTGCCTGCACCTCGACCGCGGCGGCCACGCGGGCCACGCGGACATCGGCACCGGCGCCCTTCTCGCGGAGCTCCGCGAGCATGCGCCGCGCGCCGTCGAAGTCCTTCGCCTCGGACGCAGCCTGGATGCGTCCCGCGGCCGTCAGGATGGGGTCGGTCGCGTTCAGGACGGCTGCGTCTCCGCTGGCCGCGTTCTGGGCCTGGGCCAGGAGGTCCTTCGCCTCGCTGTCGTCGGGGAAGCTCTCGGTTACCGCCTTGAGCGTCGCCACCGCGTCGCGCGGACGCGCCGTGCTCAGCTCGAGCCGGGCGCGCAACTTGAGCAGCGCGATGTTGCCGGGCGCGATGTTGAGTCCGCCGTTGACGAGCTCGAGCGCGCGGCCGAGCTCCTGGATGCGCATGTTGGCGAGCGCGCTCAGGACATAGAGCTCGAGGTCGATCTGGCTTCCCTTGCGGAAGACCTCGTTGAACTTCACGAGCGCACCCATCGGGTCATCCTTCAGGAGCGCGATCTTGCCGTCCGCGCGGATGATCGCCGACTGGTCCGCGGCGCCCTCGAGAGCCTTGGCGAGCGAGTCGCGCGCCGCGAGGCACTCCTGCGTCTTCTTCGCCTTGTCGTCGCCCAGGGCGCGTTCGGCGTCGTCGAACGCGAGGTCGAAGAGCGCGAGGGCCGCCACGGACTGCGTGGCCTGGTGAAGGGCGCCGAGCAGGCCGACCGGCGGCTGCTGCTCGCTGACGACGGCCTGCAGCTCGCGTCGCGCGGTGCCCGGGTCGATCCCGCGGAGCATCGCGCCATAGGCGCGCCGGTGGAGCAGCGCCTTCGGGTTGCGCTCGACAAAGGTGCCGAGGGTCTCCTGGGCGACCTCGAGGCCGACCGAACCGCCTCGAAGGAGGATTCCGCCGACCTCGAGCAGCGCCATGCCGTCCGGCGACTGCGCCGCGATTCGACCAAGCGCCTCGCCGGAGTCGGTGACCGCCGGATCCTTCGCCTTGCCCTGCGCCTCGAAGAGCGCCCGCTCGAACAGCGCGATCGCGGTGCGGAGCCCGTTGGGGCACTCCTTCTGCGCGCGCTCGATCGCCTTGACCATCGCCTCCTGCGTGACCTCGACGCGGTCGCTGCGTCCCGCGCCGCTGGCGATCGCGCGGTCGCGCACGGCGAGGCGGGCGAGCGAGCCGAGGGCGATGTCGCGCTCCTCGGGCGTGATCTCGGCCGCCTTGGCGCCGGCCTCGAGGTCGGCGATCACCGCAGCCCGCTCGGAGTCATTGAGCGAGTCGATCCGGCGATAGCCCGCGTAGCCACGGAACAGCCGCGCGAGCGAATTGTTGAGGCCCGACTCCGCGACGGTCGAGAGCATCTCGTCGCACCGGTCGGCAAAGCCCTTCCAAGTCTGCACATTGTCAAACGCCTCGGCCTGCTCGCGGAACGCACCGAGGAACTCGCGCCAGCGCGCGGTGTCGTCGCGCGAGGCGCGCGCGATGCTCGCGAGCACGCCGAGGTACTGCTGGTACCGCTCGCGAGCCTCGTTCTCGGTCTCCGGCGTGATCTTCACCAGCGCCGACTGGAACTTGGTGAGGTAGGCGACATTAGTCTTCTTCTTTGCGACGGCACGCCCGTACGCGTCGGTCGCCTTGCGGAAGTCGCCCTCGGCCATCAGGGAGTCGCCCTGCCGGATGTGCCGCTCCGCGTCATAGCGGAACTTCAGCACGAAGAACACCGCGCCGCCGATCGCGATCAGCAGGACGAGCGATCCGACGAAGAACACGAGCTTCTTGTTGAGCTTCTGTGCCATGTGCAGCTTCCTTCAGCCGGAGACCGGCTCTCACTCCTCCGCCGCCGCCCCCAGGGAGCGCTGCTCCCAGGTGGGCCAGTCGGGAAGGCATCTCATCAGGTGCGGGATCAGCCCATCCATGAGCTCGGTCGCGTCCTTCTCGAACGGCTCGAGCAGCGACCCGTCGGCGTCCTTCACGAACCCCGACTTTGTGAACTGGACCTTGCAGTAGTAGGCGTACCGGTCCTTCAGGTTGAAGGCCCGGGCGCGGACGTCGTAGCTGGTGCGCGCGGTGGCGCCGTTGGCGAGGAAGAAGTATGCGCCGACCTGCCGCCGCTCGGGGTTCTTCGGATCCTGGAACTCGACCGCGGAAAGCTCGATCTCGCCGAGCGGCATCGTGACCTGCTCGATGTCGGCGGTCACGGGATCCTTGACCGACGCGACCATGTAGGCGGATCCGTCCTCGCGGTCCGGCTTCCGCCAGGCGGTCCGGTCGACCGCGAGCGTGATCGACCTTGCGGAGTTGGGAAGCGGCTCGAGCCCGCCGACCGCCCAGCAGCGCTCCGGGATGTGCGGCACCGCGTCGATGGTGCCCGTGTAGTACGCCACATGCACATGCACGGCGCCCTTCGAGGGATCGCCCTCGATCGCGTACACGCGGTCGAGATAGCTGCGCGTCCCGAGCTCCTCGATGAGGGTGTCACTGAAGACGCTGTCGGTTCCGAACCGCTCCCACCGCCCCACGCGGCTCGGGATCGAGTCGAGCGGGCGACGGAGGTCGACGCGCTCCTTCAGCAGGTGGATGTTGAACTCTGCGATGAGCAGCCGGAAGCCGACCGCACCCGCGACGAGGATCGCGAGCGCGGCGAGGAACGCGCGGATGACCGAGCGCTCAAGCAGCATGCTTGCCCCCGGCCGGCACGGCCTTCTTGGGCGGGCCGGAATCCTCGACGAACAGGTTTCGCAGGAACCACATCACGCCGAGATACAGCACGAGGGCCGGGAGAAGCCAGACGAGCCCGATGAAGCTGTGGAAGTCGCCCGCCGCGAAGTTCGCGTCGTAGAGGGAGAGGACGCCGAGCGTGAAGACGCGGAGCACATTCACGCCGAGCGCGACCGGGAATCCCGCGATCACGAGCGCGACGCGCTGCCAGACGCGTGGAAGACCGGTGTAGGCGATGAGCACTCCGAGCGCGAGGAACGCGACCAGCATGCGCATGCCGGAGCAGGCCTCGGCGACATTCAGCTGATTTGGCACGCCGTTCACGAACACCGTGAGCACATTGCCGCTCCGCTCGACATCGATGCCGCTGATCGAGAGGAGCACATGGGCACCGACCGCCGACCAGTCCTGCATGTCCTCGGTGACCTTCTGGAGAAGCCGTTCGCTGATCGACTGCCCGAACGCCACCCAGTAGAGGATCGGGAACATCAGGATCCTCGTCATGCGCCAGCCGAGGACCAGAAGCGCCGTGCCGATGATCGTGATGCCGATCGAGATGCCGCGTGCGTTGTGGTGCAGCACGAAAGACGGCGGTCCGAAGGTCGTGGCGACATAGAGCGCCACGCCGAAGACCATGATGGGCGCGCCGAGCCAGTTCGCACGCGCCGGCGCGGCCACCAGCTCGCTGCGCCGAGCCCACACGAAGTAGCCGGAGATCGCGGGCACGAGGAGCGTGTGTCCCCAGTCGGCGGGCTCGTCGAACGCCCACTTGACCTGCGTCTTCACGAACACCCAGAACACGGCGACATACGCAACCAGGAGCAGGAGGCCGGCGACGAGCAGCTGCGGACCCGCGGCCGCGACGACGGACGGCTTGGGAATGGATATCCCCGGAGGCACTCCGGTCGGGGAAGTCTGGGGCTTTGCTCCGTCTTCAGCGCTCATGCGGACAGGAACCAGTCAGTGGACCACGAATCGCCCGACGCCCGCCGGCGGAAGGATCCCCAGCATCTCGGGATCCGTCTCGAGGCGTCCATCGGCATCTCTCGCCAAACCGAAGCCGTCCTGGCCCACGCGACCGCCGCCGCGCCCCTTCGAGGGGGGTCGAAGGATACGGTCCGCCTCGGGCCGTTGTTCGGGATTTCATGAATTCGTCGAGGGCCATCTGGCGATCCCGATCCGATCGTCCGTTCGCGCCGAGCGATCAGTTGAAGGGATTCGATTCCGGCGGCGGGCCGAACACATCGTTTCCGAAGTTCCGGTCGAGCAGGAAGCCGAAGCCGTAGGTCATTCGGAACCCGTTGCGGATCACGGCAAGCGGGGTCGCGATCAGGTTGGTTCCGATGATCACATGGTCGTTCGCCTGCATGTAGATATCGGGCTCAGAGCGGTTCCGGATGGCCGCGAGGTCGATGCGGATCGTGGCCTCGCGGTCGTTGCCGAGCATGCGCACGAGATCGACGCGCGAGGGGATCGCCGTCGGTGCGAGGCCGCCGGCGGCGGACACGAATCGGCTCAGCGTGAGGCGGCCGTTCGTGTTCTGGAGTTCATAGACGCCGATTCGGTTGACCTCGCCGTCGATGTAGAGGAAGCCGGTGTCCGGCGGCTCCACATAGATTCGATCGCCGGGACGGACGACGACATCGAGGTTCGGGTCGCCCTGCACGAGGCGCTGGTAGTCGACCATGATGATGCGCGTCGCGTACATCGAAGGCGCAGCCGGCGGATTGGTGCGGCCGGGCCGGGTCGCGGGGCCCTTGCCGGAGGTGCCGCGCTGCCAGCGGCCCGTCGCCTCGTCGAAGTAATAGCCGCCGGTGCCTGCCTGCTTCGGGTCGTCCTTCGCAGGTTCCGCAAGCTCATCGACATCGACCATGCCCTTCGCGTCATCCTGCTGCGCGGGATGGAACGCGGCGGCGCTGCCCCCGACGATCCCGGGCGAAGACTTCGGTGCTTCAGGCGCGGCGGGCGCCTCCGCGGGCTTCGCGCCGGACTCGAGCTGGTTGATGAGGTCGTCGATGTCCGGCCCCTTCACGGGCTTCGTCTCGTCGCTCGGCGCGGGCGCCCGGCCGGACTCAGGCTCCGGGTAGACAGGCTTCAGCGTGTCGTCGAGCGGCGCGGCGCGGATCACCTTGACCCGCTGCGTGGTCGCAAGCGTTCCGCCCGCGAGCGCGATCGCTTCGGACAGGCGGAAATCAGGCCGTTCCAGCGTGAAGACGCCGGTCTCGTTCACGGCGCCGGAGATCGAGAACTGGAAGCTCTGCCCCTTGAGGAGCGTGACCTGCACGATCGGGTTCGTGACGAGCCGACCCACCTTCGCCTCGATCTCGCGCTGGAACTCCTCGATCGTGAGTCCGGCGGCGACGACATCACCGACCTCCTTGAGTCGGATGTTGCCCGTCTGGTCGATCAGCAGCTCCTCGCGTTCCTGCTGACCTGGCGTGACGAGCTCGAAGACCTCGACGCGCACGATGTCTCCCGGCGCGAGCCGGTACTTGAGCTCGCCTGGCACGAGATCCTCGGGAGATGGCGGAGCGACCACCATTCCCGGCGCGCCCTGCTGCTCGATCACATCGAGCCGCGAGAGGATGGGCATCGTGGTGGGCGTCGTCTCGAAGTACCCGGTGCGGCTGGGATCCATCCAGGAATCCACCTCGCAGCCGAGGAGCGACGAGGCGAGCGCCGTCGCAGCGGCCATGCGTCCGAAGGACGCGACGAACCGCCATGCGGGCGACGCACCGCCCACAAGCGAGGATGAGAGCGAGTGAACTTCAGGATTCGAGTGCACGATCGAGACTCCGCAGTGCCGAGTCGCGCAGCAAGCCATCCACCGGGAGGGACTTCCGCGCGTGTCGCCCTTATCGGCTCGGCCGGAGTCGGGATTTGAGGAATCGATCCGGTATTAGCGGTCGAGGGCGCGCAGAAGCACCGCCATGCGCGCCGCGACCCCGCAGGAGACCTGCGCGAGGATGAGGCTGTCGGTGGCGTCGTCCGCGACGGAGTCGTCGATTTCGACGCCGCGATTGACCGGACCCGGATGCAGGATCGGGGCGCCCTTGCGAAGTCGCTTGCGACGCGCCTCGGTCAGTCCGAACGCCGCGCGGTAGTCGGGTGCGATGCCGACGCCAGCCGCCCGCTCCAGCTGGATGCGGAGCATCATGATTGCGTCGACTTCGCCGATGATCTCGTCGAGATCGTGCGAGATGGAGATCGATCCGGCGCCGGCGCAGAGCCGATGGAAGCCAGCCGGCACCAGGGCCGGCGGACCGACCGCCACGACATGGGCGCCGAGCGCGACGAGGGCATGCGTGGCCGAACGCGCGACGCGGCTGTTCGCAATGTCGCCCACGATCGCCACTCGCTTGCCGGCGAGGTCTTGCAGCCTCAGCCGAAGTGCCAGGACATCGAGGAGGGCCTGCGTGGGGTGCTCGTGCCGCCCGTCTCCGGCATTGATGACCGGACATCCGACTTGCGCGGCCACGAGAGCCGCGCCGCCCGAGATCGAGGTGCGGATCACGAGCGCGTCGACCCCCATCGCCTCGATGTTGCGCGCCGTGTCGATGAGCGTCTCGCCCTTCGAGGCGCTCGATCCGCTCGCGCCCAGGTTCACCACATCCGCGCCGAGGCGCTTGGCGGCGATCTCAAAGCTCACGCGGGTACGCGTCGAGTCCTCGAAGAAGATGTTGGCGACAAGCCGCCCGCGCAGGCGCTCCTCGGCCTGCGCCTGCCCCATGGCCGCGGGAAGCAGTCGCTCGGCCCGGTCGATGAGGGCGCGCAGGTCGGAGACCCCGAGCCCCTCGATCGCGAGGAAGTCACGGGCGGGATCCGAGAGGTCCGAGGCGTGGTTTCTATGAAAGAGCCGCACGATCCGAGCATATCACGGCTCGGATCGTGCGGCGTTGTCTGGCGACTCGGGATCGGCTCAGTCGTTGACCGCAGCGAACGCGCGCTCGGTCAGCACCTCGATCGGCAGGACCGTCGAGGTCGTCGCACCCGTCGCAAGGTCCTTGACCTCGACGCGGACATGGTAGTTGCCGGCCGCGAGCGAGCTCGAGATCGGGATGATCTCGCCGAGGAAGAACTCGCACCGCGGGTTGTCCGAGGTGTCGACCACCTCGGTCCACTCGGGCGAACGGCTCCAGGCGATGCTCTGTCCGGTGTTTCCGGCGCCGACGATGGACACGCGGGTCGCGAGCCGGGTCGTCCACTTGCCGTTCTCGAGCTGGCTCTTGAAGCCGTCGAGCTCGCTGTAGACGATCACGCGGTTGTTCGAGCCCGCGAGGAAGCTGCGGCGCTGAACCGGCGAGTACTCGCCGTATCCCGTGACCTTGGTGCAGAGGTCAACCTTCGGAATCGTGAGCGACGGCTCCCCGACCAGGGCTGCGACGAGCGCCTGGCGCGTGCTGGAGTCGATGGTCGCCGCGCCGTCGCGGAACGAGCGGCCGAGGGCGCTGAACCCCGCATACGCGGCCATGACGCGATCGCGCTCGGCCGGAAGCAGATCCTCGCCCCAGCCCTCGGGAAGGGTGATGTCGGGGTTCGAGACCGCAAGCGACGAGTAGATGAACCACACGCGCAGCGGATCGAGGCTGCCCGAGGTCGAGTTGGCGAAGGCGTTGGCGAGGAGCCGCGAGAGCGCCATCGGATCGTTCGAGTCGCCATTGATGGCGAGATTCGAGTTGGTCGTGGTGTTCGTCGGGTTGGTCCAGCTCTGGCCCGTGGTCGTGTTGCCGGGCGTGTTCGACGCGGCAAGGGACTTCGCGTTCGCACCCGACTCGGTGGTGAGCGGCACGCCGGTCGGGTTGTTGGTCGGGTTGTTGCCGCTGGCGGTGAACCAGTACGGGTTCTTGTTCGCCCATCCGTTGCCGTTCGAGGTCAGCATCCAGTCCGGATTGCTCGACGAGGTGCGGAGCGCCGGCTGGCCGTTCGGGAGGTAGAACTTCGACTTCTCGATCCGGGCGCTCGTGGCGAGAACCGACGAGGGCGCCGGTCCCGGCTCCATCGTCGCCTCGGAGAGGGTCGCGCCCTTCGGACCACGGTTGCCGTTCGGGTAGTTCGACATGTCCGCGAGCGTGGTCAGGTTGTCCTCGACGGTGCCGGCAAGCGCGCCCGCCATCGGCTCGGGCGTGCCGAGCGTGGCGACCGCGTCGCCGTTGGAGTCCGTCTTGACCTTGCCGGTCATGGCGTTCTTGGCGGTCTCCTTCTCGACGAACTTCGCCTTCTCGCTCGGAGTCAGGTTGCGGCGCTGCGCCATGCGCTGCTCGTTGGTCTTCATTCCGGAGTTGCATCCGGCCGCGGTGAGCGACCAGGTTCCGAGCACGAAGAGCGAACCGCAGGTGGCCAGCGAGAACACAAGGTCGCGGCTCGGGCGGCTGGCGTTGGTGGAATCCGTCCTGACAGGCTTGTCCATGCGAAGCTCCTCTTCGGGTGAAGATCGGTCGTCCTGACCATTCGCGAGGCCCCGACCCTTCCTTGGGCTGGTTGTCCCGTCGCGATGGCGCCGTGCCGTGACAAGACACTTCGGCCACGGCTGCTTTCGAATCCGGACCTTCATCGGAGCGAGTCCCCCACCTTCCGCAAAAAAGAGGGACCGTAAAACCGGGGCTGGCGTCGCAGCGGCTGGCTAGCGGCGCGCGGCCGGCGGCGAAAGTTCGGCGCCGACCGCCGCGGCGAACGCCTCGAGAGTGCGCGGCAGTTCGCCGGCGAGGCCCGACTTCGACCGCCGGTCGAGGTCGACGGCGTCGCGAAACAGCCGCGCGGCGCGCGCAGGACCGAGCGCCCGCGCTGCGCGCAGGGTCGGCGCGGTCGATGGACCCCAGAGCTTCACCTGCTTCGCCGCAACCGCCTCGGGAACGCCGTCTGCGAGCAGCCGCGCGGCATCGTGAAGCTTGCGGGAGAGGTCGACGAGCGACCAGATGATCAGCTGCTCGGGCGCCTGCGAGACCTCGATCAACTCGCGCACCTTGCGCACCGCTGTGGCCGGCCGCCCGGACAGGACGGCCTCCTGCACCTCCCACGCGGCCTCCTCGCGGGTCTGTCCGGTCAGTGCTGTGACGAGCTCGCGCGTGGCGCGCCGCGCAGGCTCCGCCTCGGAGGCGAGGTAGGCGCCGTACTTCGCAAGCTCGCTGTCGAGCCGGGCAAGGTCGTTCCCGACGCGCTGGACGAGGGCGTCGGCGGCGTCCGGCTCGACCTCGATCCCGTACTGGCGGCGGCCCCGTGCCTGCACCCACGCCTTCGCGTCGCCGACATCCGGCGGGTCGCACTTCAGGACGGCCCCGACCTTCGCCACGAGCTTGTCCAGATTGCCAGGGCGCCACGACTCGGAGCGGAGGAGCAGGGTCGACTCCTGCATGGGGCTCTCCGCGTAGCGCTCGAGAGCGCGCCGAGTCTCTTCGTTGCCGACGAACTGGTCCGCCTTGTCCACGACGACGAGCTTGTGCCCGGCGAGCAGTCCGAAGGTCCGGAGCTCGTCGAGGACATCGACGAGACGGGTCGAGGATCCATCGAGGTCGAAGCGCGACACCTCGCCGAACTGCCCGCGAAGCGCCGCCTCGAAGCGCCGCATCCGCTCGACGATCAGGAACGAGTCCTTGCCGTGAAGGATCACGAATCGCATCGAGGGCTGGAGGGGCTCGGCCATGGAGGCGCCCATGGTAGACCGTGCGACCGTAGGATGCGCCCCATGCTGTCGCTCGTCGTGGTGCGCGGTCCGGACCGAGGAAAGGCGTTCACGCTGCCCGAGCGCGAGCCGCAGCTCGTAGGCCGCTCGTCGGAGGCGCTCGACCTCGCGGATCCGTCGATCAGCCGCCGGCACGCCGAACTGACGCCCGTCGACGGAGCCTGGGCGCTCCGCGACCTCGGCAGCCGGCACGGGACCTTCGTCAACGGCGTCCGCATCGAGGGTGCGGTGACGGTGTCGATCGGCGATCGCATCCGCTGCGGCGACTGCGAGTTCCTGCTCGTGGCCGAGGGCGCTGCGCCGACGCGCGCGGTCGACGCCGGCGACGCGACCGCGCGCCGGATACGGGAATCGGGTGTCCGCTCGGACCGTGGCGAAGAGGCCGCGATCGCCCTCGATCTCCTCGCGCGCGCCGCGGAACCGCTCGACGGCGACACGCTTCTCGGGGAGTTCGCGCGGATCCTGTCGGTCCGGCTCCGCTGCGACTGCCTCGCGCTGCGCGCAAGCGACCACCGTCTCGAGGTCTTCGTGTCGCCTGCGCACGGCGCCGGCGCGCCGACGCCGGAGGCCCCGCTCGGGCTCGTTCGAAAGAGCATCGCGGACAGCGAGATCCTCATGGCCAGCGACGGGGCCCTTTCGCTCATCGTGCCGTTCGGCTCGGTCGGCGGCACGCGAGGGGCGTTCGTGCTCCAGCGCACCGACCTCTCGGTGCCGAACGAGCGCGAAGTCGCCGCCGCGGCGCGCGCGGCCGAGATCGCGACCCTGGCGCTGGCGGCCCGCGGGCACCATGAGGCCCGGTCGTCGCAGGAGCGACTGGCCCTGATCGGGGAGACGGTGGCCAGCCTGAGCCACTCGATCAAGAACATCCTCCAGGGCCTGCGCTTCGGCGCGGATGCGGTGGACCTCGCCCTCTCACGCGGCGAACTGCCCAGGGCGCAGGAGGGCTGGCCGGTCCTGCAGCGGAACCTCGACCGCATTCATGCGCTCGTCCTGAACATGCTCGCCTGGGCGAAGGCGCGGCCGCTCGAGCCGGAGGCCTGCGATCTGAACGAGCTCCTGCGGGATGTGCGGGACCTCCTCGCGCCGGCCGCCGGCCGACGGCGGGTGGAGATCGTGGTCGCGCTCGAGCCGACCCTGCCCCAGGCATGGATCGACTCGCCGGCGATCCATCAGGCGGTGACCAATCTCGTCCTCAATGCCGTCGAGGCGGCGCCGGAGCGGACGGGGCTCGTCGAGGTCTGCTCGAGGCATGACGCCGCGACCGACCAGGTCGTGGTGGCGGTGCGCGACAACGGCCCGGGTATTCCGGAGGCCGTTCAATCCCGTCTGTTCGAGCCCTTCGTCTCCTCGAAGGGCCAGCGCGGGACGGGCCTCGGGCTCGCCGTGGCTCGGAAGATCGCGGAACGCCACGGAGGCGTGCTCGAGGTTGTCGCGACTTCCGCGGCGGGAACTGAGTTCGCGCTGCGCCTCCCGAGCGCGCATGACCACGAGGACCCCGGCGAGACCCGGGCCCCGAAGGGACTCGCGCCGAGCGAGTTCGGCTGGCGCTTCGAGTAGGCCGCGGAAGGGGCTTGGCCGAAGAAACTTGTGAAAGGATTGCGAAGTCCCCTGCTCCGCTTGCCGATCAACGGTCGACCGATACGATCCCGCCGCTGTGTGGATGGCGTCACGACTTGCGTTTGCGCAAGAAGTGCATGAAAGCGCCAGGCCTCCAGCGCCGGAACTGACCCGCGCCCCCCCAAACGACCGAGGCCCACGCGCATGCTCTCCTCCCTCGACGCGCACCTTCCGCACATCCTCGCGACGCTTCCACCCGAGCGCCGCCACGAGGTGCTCGCCGCCGTCAACTACCAGCGCACCCGCGAGATGACCATCGACGAGCTCCTGCTCGAGAACCGCGTCGTCTTCCTGATCGGCGAGATCAACTACGCCTCGGCCGCGCGCGTGATGATGCAGATGCTCTACCTCGAGAACCAGAAGAAGGGGCAGGACATCAACTTCTACATCAACTCGCCCGGCGGGTCGGTGGACGACACCCTCGCCGTGTACGACACGATGCAGTTCATCTCGTCGGATGTCGCGACCTTCTGCATCGGACGCGCCTACTCGGGCGGCGCCGTGCTGCTCGCGGCCGGCCACCCCGGGAAGCGCACGATCCTGCCGCACGCCAAGGTCATGATCCACCAGCCGCTCGGCGGCGTGACCGGCCAGACCACCGACATCCAGATCCAGGCGGAGCACATCACCAAGATGAAGCGCACGCTCAACGAGATCCTGGCCCGCCACTGCGGACAGCCGTTCGAGCGCATTGCGAAGGATGTCGAGCGCGACAAGTTCTTCAGCGCCGACGAGGCCAAGGCCTACGGCCTGGTCGACGAGGTCGCCGTGTTCCCCGACAAGAGCAAGAAGTGAGCGCGCCGAGTCCACGCGATTCCCGCATCTAGAAACGAGACGATCCACATGACCCTGATCCCCATCGTCATCGAGAAGACCGGTCGCGGCGAGCGCGCCTACGACATCTACTCGCGGCTTCTCAACGACCGCATCATCTTCCTCGGCGGCCCCGTCAACGACCAGATGGCAAATCTCGTCGTCGCGCAGCTGCTCTTCCTCGCCAACGAGGATCCACGCGCCGAGATCTCGCTGTATGTGAACAGCCCCGGCGGCAGCGTGACCGCTGGCCTCGGCATCGTCGACACGATGAACTTCATCCCGTGCGATGTCGCGACCTACATCATCGGCTGCGCGGCGAGCATGGGCTCGGTCATCGCCTGCTCCGGCGCGAAGGGAAAGCGCTATGCGCTTCCGAACTCGGAGAACCTCATGCACCAGCCGCTCATCGGCGGCGTGCTCGAGGGCCAGGCGACCGACCTCGAGATCGAGGCCCGGCACATCCTCCGGATGCGCGACCAGCTGTACGAGATCTACGCAAAGGCGACCGGACAGTCCAAGGACAAGATCACCGACGACTGCGAGCGGAACAACTGGCTCACCGCGCAGCAGATGCTCGAGTACGGCCTGATCGACAAGGTGCTCGAGAAGCTCCCGGAGCGGCCCGCCGCGCCGAAGCGCGACGAGTGAACGGCACGACGAGTGACTGCGCTTCGCTCACGAAACACGATTCTCCGCGACAGCGGCCCGCCGACCCGGCGGGCCGCTCGCATTTTCCGCATCAGATCGAAGCGGCGAGTTCCCACCAGATCGTGAGCAGGCACGGGACCGGCGGGTACGCGAGCACCACGCGGTGGCACGCGAAGTCGGCGAGCGTGTGGCCCAGCTTGGCTGCCGCGCGCTCGCGGAGCTCGCGGTAGCTCTCGTTGGCCCCCGGCGACGCCTCGGCGACCTCGAGGTCGAGGACCTCGGACGGCCCCTGGTCAAGCGGCAGGACGGGAAGGTCCTTCGAACGCGCGATGCCCCGGTCGCAGGCGCCCGTCGCGCGAAGGTCTGCCTGCACCGCACCCGTCCGGCTCAGGCTCCGATGCACGAGCACATCGAGCACCGCGACCTCGGTCGGCATCGTGATGGGCAGCGTGAACTCGCAGACCTTTTCAGCGCCGCGCTTCTCGATCGGGCCAGCCTCGACCACGACCTCCGCGAAGGCGACCCGAAGCGGGCCCTGGCGGCGGGAGTCCCGGGCATGGAAGACGAACGCGCCCTGCTCCGTGCTTGCGATCTCCGCTTCCGAGATCTCTGCCGACGAGCAGTCTCCGACGACCGGCGCGGTGCGCGCGCTCTCGAGGGGAACCGCACGGCGCGGCGTCCGTTGGCCATTTGGATCGGTGAGGCCGATCGGCGTGTAGAGCGGCCAGGGCGAGCCGGGTCGCCGCCGCTCGAGACCATCGGCCACGGTCAGTGCCGCGACATCGGCCATTCCCTGGTTCGCGCTCGGCGCGACGACATAGCAGCCGATTCGCGCGCTCGACTGGACGCCGAGGATCACCGCTTGCGAATCGCTCGCCTGCTTGCGGACGCGCTCCATCTGCCGGGCGCGTTCCTCGCCTCCCTCGACGGCGGCCGCCATGCTCGCGAGCATGCTGCGGTCGATGCGCCGCTCCGCGAGCCTGGCCTCGAACGCAGACAGGGACTCCGAGATGTCACGCAGCACGGAGTCGGAGACACCTGCGGCGCGGAACTTCGCGATCACGATCTCCCAGCCGCGCGCTCCCGGAACCGCGGGAAACGCCCCATGCGGGTCGGTGCCGAAACCGATCTGGAAGATCTTCCAGCCGATCGACTTGTCGAAACCAAACTCGCGCGCACAGATGCGGGCGCCCTGCGACGCGCGCGGGCGCGTCGCAAGCGCCGCGCGCACCGCGGTGCGCAGGCGCGCGAATGAAGGAGCGAGCTCTGCGAGGATGGCGGAGGTACCCGGCGCGAGCTGATGCTCCGCAGGCCCGGGCTGCGTTGAAACGGACGACATAAGCAGCCGTTACGCGCGAGTCCCTTCCATGTTGCAGACGCGGAGCCGCCATCGTTGTCCTTTTGCGAATGTTCGCATCAATGCGTCTGTGGTCCGTCTTTGAAGACGGACGAGGGAGGTGACCGCCCCGGTACGCTTCGGCGATGTGCGCCTGGCCCGACGAAACTCCATCGCTGTTCGGCGAACTCCTCACCCCGAAGCGCGATCGGCTCGGCGGCGCGGCGCACTCCGAGGAAATCACCCGACTCGGCGCGTCGCTTCCCACTGCGATCCGACTCGGAACCTCGAGCTGGAGCTTCCCGGGATGGACAGGCTTGGTCTACGACCGCCCAGCCTCCGAGGCGACGCTCGCGCGCAGTGGGCTCGAGGCCTACGCGAAACACCCTCTCTTCCGCTCGGTCGGCCTCGACAAGACCTACTACCGGCCGGCGCCGGCCTCCGAGTTCGGCCGCCTGGCGGCGCAGGTGCCGGGCGACTTCCGGTTCCTGGTGAAGATGTGGCGCGGCGCCATCGAACCTGCACTCGACGCTCGGGTCGCGGAGGCCGAGTGCGTTCGTCCGGCGATCGAGGGGCTCGGCGCCAAGGCCGGTCCACTGCTCTTTCAGTTCGCGCCCACCCGCTTCGGTACGGTGCGCGAGGCGCGGTCGTTCCTCGGCGGGCTTCGTGGGTTCCTCGCGGCGCTGCCGCGAGGCCCGCTCTACGCGGTGGAGGTTCGAAGTCAGAGCCTCGTCGGCCCGGAGCTTGGCGAAATCCTCGCGGAGACCGGCTCGGTCCCATGCCTGACCGTGCATCCCACGATGCCCGATCTCGAGCTGCAGTCGCGCGAGCTCGCCCTCGATCCGTCGCGACCGCTTGTGATGCGGTGGATGCTGCGGGCAAACCACCGCTACGAGGAGGCCAAGGACCTCTTCGCGCCCTTCGACCGAGTGGTCGAGCCCGATGACGCCAGCCGAGACGCCCTGGCGCGGCTCGCGCGCGCGGCGGCCTCTGCTGGAATCGGGGCATGGGTCATCGTGAACAACAAGGCCGAAGGCTCGAGCCCTCGTTCCGTCGAACGGCTCGCGCGCCGCATCGTGGGCTGAGGACCGTCGGCCCTCAGCGCAGGAAATGCCGCATGCGCTCGGCGACCTCGCGCCCTCGGTCGTAGAGGAGCACGTGGCCGGCACCGTCGAACACCTCGCCCTGGAAGTCGGCGAGACCCACGCGCCACACGCGCAGCATCGATGGATCGGTGAGCTGGTCGAGCGATCCGTAGAGGACGAGCGTCGGCGCCTTGATGTCCCGCATGAGGGGCTCGACGCCGCTGAGAAGGAACGGCCGGGTCGCCTCAATGATCGAGAGGAGGGCATCCCGCCGCTCGATCGCGCGGTCGACGAACGCCCTGCGGATCGGCGCCGGCATCTCGGGCGGATTCGGGAAGTTCAGCCGCAGCACCTCGTCAAAGCTCGCGTCGTCCTTGATGTCGAGCGGGATCTCTCCGGCGGCGACGCGCTTCATGAATGGATTCTGCACGGGTGCCGTGACGCCGGCGGGCGAGAGCAGCACGAGCCGGCGCACCGACGCGGGATAGATCGCCGCATAGGCCGCGGCGAACGCGCCACCCATCGAGGTCCCGACCACATCGACCTCACCGAGCTGTTCATGCACCCTGAATCGCTCGATCTCGTCGATGTAGAAGCGCCAGTCGTGCGTCCTGCCCGGGTGCATCGCGTGCTCGCCGAAGCCGGGCAGGTCCGGCACCACCACCCGGTGCGTGTCGCGGAGGATCGCGGCGACGCCCATCATCGCCTCGGCGGAGGTCCCAAGTCCGTGCAGGACGAGGCAGGTTCGTTCGCGTGGCTGCTCCGGAAGGGTGTCGAGCACTCGCCAACGGTGCCCGTCGACGACGACGAATCGCTCGGTGACCCCGGCGTTCGCATGCCCAGCCGCCATCGCGAGCGCGAACGCCCGCGCCGGATCGTTCCAGAGCCAGACGCCTGCGGCCACGGTGGTCGCGACGAGGACGGCGAGTGCGGCGAGGATCCATCGGAGGGCGCGTTTCATGGCCGGGAAGCCTACGCGCGAGGCTTCCCAACTTCATCCCCTCCCGTACCATGCGCGCCCATGTCCACGCAGACCGGATCCATCGAGGCGGAGGCGCAGGCCTTCCGCGCTGCCTTCGAAAAGACGCGCGCCGAGATCGCCAAGGCGGTCGTGGGCCACAAGGAGATCGTCGACGGCGTCCTCGTGTGCCTCTTCGCGGGCGGCCACTGCCTCCTCGAGGGCGTCCCCGGGCTCGGGAAGACGCTCCTCATCCGATCGCTCTCGCAGGCGCTCCACCTCAAGTTCAGCCGGGTGCAGTTCACGCCGGACCTGATGCCGGCGGATGTGACCGGCACGACGATTGTGGTCGAGACGCAGAATGGCCGCGACTTCCAGTTCCGCAAGGGACCGATCTTCGCCCAGATCGTGCTGGCCGACGAGATCAACCGGGCGACGCCGAAGACCCAATCGTCCATGCTCGAGGCGATGCAGGAGAAGAGCGTCACCGTCGGCGGCGTGACGCACGAGCTCGAGAAGCCGTTCTTCGTGATGGCGACGCAGAACCCGATCGAGCAGGAAGGCACCTATCCGCTGCCCGAGGCGCAGCTGGACCGGTTTTTCTTCAAGCTCGTCGTCGGCTACTCCTCGCGCGAGGAGCTCTCGACGATCCTCGACCGCACCACGACGGGCGAGAGCCCGCGGATCGAGCGCGTGCTCGACGCCGACGGCATCCTCCGCGCGCAGAAGCTCGTTCGCAGCGTGGCCATCGCGCCCAATGTGCAGGACTACGCGGTGCGCATGGTGCTCGCGACGCATCCCGGCGGGCAGTTCGCCACGCCGATGGCGAACCAGTTCCTGCGTTTCGGCGCGAGTCCGCGCGCGGCGCAGACGCTGGTGCTCGGCGCCAAGGTGAAGGCGCTGCTGGGAGGTCGGACCGCGGTCGCGTTCGACGACATCAAGGCCGTCGCGCTGCCCGCGCTCCGGCACCGCATCCTGATGAACTTCGAGGCGGAGGCCGAGGGCCGCACCTCGGACGAAGTCGTGCAGAACATCGTCGACACGCTCGTGCTCGATGTCCGCTGAGGCCGAACCATGAAGATCCCCGCAACGATTCTCGCCGCCGCGCTCGCCTGCGGCGCACACGCCGCCGACGACGGTGAGGCCCCTGCCGCGACGGAGAAGTCCGGCGCCAGCACGGACATCGGATTCGTGCTCGCAGGCGGCTACGCGCATTTCTTCGCGACCGACTTCGATTCGGGCGGCGGCGATGTCTCGGTCGACCGCGCGTTCGGTTCCTTCTCGATGCGGAAGGCCGTCAATGAGGGCTACTCGTGGGACCTCGGCCTCCAGTGGGAGGGCTCGTGGTACTCGTTCGCGGACGCCGGCGCGCTCGCGGCGGCCGCGGGCGGAAAGCCATGGGGCACGGTGCAGAGCGTCTCCGTCTCGCCGGGCGCGACCTTCACGCTCGATCCGAGCTGGCGCCTGGTGGCGCGCGCGATCGTCGACTTCGCCGGCGAGAGCGATGCGGATGCCGCGGACAGCGCGAGCTACGGAGGCATCGTCGCGGCGAGCTACTCGTTCTCGCGCGAGTTCACGCTCGGACTCGGCGCGCTTGCGATCACGCGCATCGAGGACGACGCGCTCGTCGTGCCGCAGGTCCTGATCGACTGGCGTCCGAGCGAGCAGTTCCGCGTCTCGAACTTCGCGGGTCCCGAGGCCTATCCCGGCGGCGCGGGCCTCGAGGCGATCTGGATGCCGGCCGACGGCTTCGAGCTCGCGCTGGGCGCGCGCTACACCTACCGGCGGTTCCGGCTCGACGACTCGGGCCCTGCTCCGCGCGCCAACGGCGTCGGCAGCGACCAGGGCATGCCGGTCTGGATCCGCGCGACCCATCGGGCCAAGTGCGGCGGCCGGCTGGACCTCGTCGCGGGCATGCAGCTCGCCGGCGAGATGCAGCTCGACGACGCGGACGGCAACGAGATCGTGAGCGTCGATGTCGAGCCCGCGCCGTTCGTGGGCGTGTTCTTCAGCTGGCGGTTCTGACATGGCCCAACCGACCAGGACCGTGGAGTCGAGGCGACCGGTGGCGCTCGTCACCGGCGCGAGCGCCGGCATCGGACGCGAGTTCGCCCTGCTGCTCGCCGAGCGCGGGCACGACCTCGTCGTCGTCGCGCGGCGCGAGGACCGGCTTGTCGCGCTCCGCAAGGAGGCCGGCGACCGGTTCGGCGTGCGCGTCAAGGTGATCGTGGAGGACCTTTCGCACCTCGCCGCGCCGCGGCGCATCCTCGACGAGCTGCGCGCCTCGCACCTCGAGGTCGACTTCCTCGTCAACAACGCGGGCTACGCGCTCGGCGGCCGATTCATGAACAACGAGTGGTCCGCCCACGCGGACTTCCTGCAGGTCATGGTCGGGTCGTGGCTGAACCTCACGCACGGGCTGCTTCCTGCGATGGTCCGCAAGGGCAAGGGACGCGTCGTGAACGTGTCGAGCCTCGCGTCGCTCTGCCCGGAGCCGCCCGGAAGCCTGTACGCGCCGGTCAAGTCGCTGATGACGACGGCCAGCCGCGCCCTCCGGTGGGATCTCCTCGGCACCGGCGTCCACTGCACCGCGCTCTGCCCGGGCTTCACCTACACCGAGTTCCACGATGTGCTCGGCGTCCGCGAGGAGATGAACAGCCTCCCGAGGTTCATGTGGCAGCACGCTCGGCCGGTGTGCGTCGCGGGATTCGAGGGCGTCGAGCGGAACGCGCCCATCGTCGTCCCGGGGCTCTTCAACAAGACCGCGGCGGCGCTCTGCCGCGTGCTGCCCTACTCGTGGACCTCGCGCATGATCCCGAAGAGCGTGGCGGACCGCTGATGTCGCTGATCTGCGTGCCCATCGTCGTCGAGGCGCCTGCCGAGGTCCCCGCTGCGATCGAGCGGGCCGTGCGCGCGCGCGTGCTTGGTGCGCGCCTGATCGAATGGCGCTGCGACGGCGTCGCGTCCGATGCCGACGCGGAGGCGGCGATCGCGCGGCTTGTGCGCGAGAGCCCGCTGCCGTCGATCGTCACCATCCGCAGCGCGGACGAAGGCGGCACCTGCGCGCTCGCCGAGAACGCGCGCCTCGCGCTGCTCGCAAAGGTGGCGCGGTCGGAGCACGCGCCGAGGATGATCGATGTCGAGTTCGCGGCGATGGGTCCCGACCTCGTGCGCGGGCTGCTCTCGGCGGCGGTCGCTCCGAAGGAGGGCGAGGAGCTTCCGGTTCGGATCATCGCGAGCTCGCATGACTTCCAGCAGCGGCCGATCGACCTCATGCGTCGCGTGGCCGCGATGCAGGACGAGCCGCTCGTCTCGATCGTCAAGCTCGCGTGGATGGCGCGCAGCGTGCGCGACAACCTCGAGGCGTTCGACATCCTCGCGACGCGCGCGAAGCCGACGATCGCGCTCTGCATGGGCGAGTTCGGGCTGATGAGCCGCGTGCTCGCGCCGAAGTTCGGCGGATTCCTCACCTTTGCGTCGGATGCCGAGGGCGCGGGGACCGCGCCGGGCCAGCCGACGGCGCGAGAGCTGCGCGACCTCTACCGGTTCGAGTCGATCGGTCCCGCGACGCGCGTCTTCGGCGTCATCGGATGGCCTGTCGCGCACTCGCGCTCGCCGTCGTTCCACAACGCGCGCTTCGCGGAGGCGGGCTTCGACGGCGTGTACCTTCCGCTGCCCGTGCCGCCCGAATGGGAGCACTTCAAGGCGACGGTCGGCGCGCTTGTCGATCACGAGCGGCTGGACTTCTCCGGCGCGAGCGTGACGCTCCCCCACAAGGAGCATCTCGTGAGGTTCGTGCAGGAGCGCGGCGGGACGGTCGACGCCGACGCGGCGTGGCTCGGCGCGGCGAACACGCTCGTGGTGCATCCCCACGGCTCGCCCGACGCGGGGCGTCTCGTCGCGACCAACACGGACATGCCCGCGGCGGTCGAGGTCCTTTCCGCGGCGCTGGCGACGCGCGGGATCGCGCTCGAGGGCGCCCGTGTGGCGGTGCTCGGCGCAGGCGGCGTGGCCCGCGCGGTCGCGGGTGGCCTCGCGCTCGCGGGCGCGACGGTCGTGGTCTTCAACCGCACGCATGCGAAGGCCGAGGCGCTCGCACGCGCGCTCTCGGGCCGCGCGCGCGCGAACGGCAGGACCACGCGCGTGATCGCGGGCAACGAAGCGCACTTCACCTGCAACGCGCCCCGCTGCGAGTGCTTCCACGCGTTCGTGAACTGCACGCCGCTCGGCATGGAGGGCGGGCCCGACCCGAAGGGGTCGCCGATGCCGGACGACGCGTTCCTCGATGATTCGGTCGTCGCGATGGACACCGTCTACGCGCCGAGGGAGACGCCGTTCCTGCGCGAGGCGCGCGCGCGCGGCGCGCTGTGCGTCGACGGCGAGGCGATGTTCCTCAGGCAGGCGGAGCTTCAGTCGAGCCTGTTTCGCGCGCGCTGGTAGCCGGTACGATCACGGCATGTCCGAAGCGGAGATCATCACCGGAGCGCGCGCGTTCCTTCGCGCGAACCTCGCCGGCGCCATCGGCTTCGACGGCGAGGTCGTTCCGATCAAGCTCGTCGTTGCGCCGGATGGCGCGCTCGTGGCGCCCGTGATGGTCGCCATGCTGCGCGCATTCGATGTCGTGGTGTTCCTTCCAGAGGAGGGCGACGAGGCGATGCAGCTGCAGGTCACCCTCGAGGAGATCGCGGACTCGGGCGAGCATTCGGCGCTCTGCGACCGCTGGCGGATCTACCACGGCGAGCCGGAGGATGTGCGATGGGCGCGCCTCTCGATCGACGCGGCGAAGTTCGACGGGCGCATGTTCGATGGCCTCGCGCTGATGCAGGCGAACGCGCTTGCCGAGGCCGAGCCCGGCATCTGCCGAAAGGTGAACGCCGAGATGCGCGACCTGCTCCGGGAGGCCTGCCTGCGCGCGGCCGAGGTCGAGATCGAGGATCCGCGGCTCGTGGGCGTCGATCCGCTGGGATTCGATGTCCGCGGGCGTTTCGACATCGTTCGGCTCGACGCCGGCCCGGAGATCGTCGACGAGGCGGACGCGTACGCCGCGCTCGAGGATCTGGCGAAGCCGGAATCCGACGCCTAGACCCTCGACAACTCGGCCCATTTGCACGACCATCCCTCGATGCTCCCGGCGGGATTCCATTGCAGCGCCCGCGACGAAGCGTCGATCGCCGAAGCGATCGAGCGCGACGCGGCCGCACTCGGAGCCGAGGCGACGCTCGCGCGCTATCTCGAAGGCGTCGAGGGGCTCGCCGAGATGCCGATCGCGCTCGAGGCGGCGATCGCAGCAGCCCTGGCTGCGCAGCAGGGCGCGCAGTCGGCCGATGCGCTCGCGAGCGCACAGAGGCTCGCCGACGAGCATCCCGACCTCGCCGACTTCATTCTCGCGGCTGCGCTCGGACTGGGACTTTCGGGCGACGCCGGGGACTTCGCGGAGGGGTCGCTGCTCTTCGGCCGCTTCCGGGTCGTGGAGATGCTCGGCGCCGGCGTGACCGCGCGGACGGCGCGCGTGAAGGACGAGCTGCTCACGACGCCCGAGCGGCGCGTCGAGGCGCTCGTCAAGCGCTATGACGATGCGGTCGGCGCGGACGCACGCGCACACGCGGTCCGCGAGGCGCGCATGCTGCTCGCGGTGCCGCCCGGAGTCGCGCCGCGGCCCGTCGCGTTGCACGCCGGCAAGGGCGAGGCGGCGTATCTCGTGACGGAGTTCCTTCCGTCGCGCGCGGCGTGCTCGGTCGACGACATTGTCCGTGCGATTCCGGCGGTCTCGGCGATTCACGCAGCGGGCATCTGCCACGGCGACCTCAAGCCGGATCACATCCGCATCGCGGACGACGGACGCGCGATGCTCGTCGACTTCGGCGCGGCGATCCCAGCGACCGCCGCGGGCCGGCGCGAGGATCTTGCGCGACTTGTCGCATCCGCGCGCATCTTTGCGAGGACGCGGCTCGAGCGGTCGCTCACGGACTTCAGCGCGCGGCATGCACGCGGCGGACGAGGGCGTCGAAGCACGGTCGCACTTCGTCTCGCCTCGCGAGCGTGGAGGCAGCGTGCCGCGGCGAGCGTGTCGAAGATCGGGGCCGCGTTCCTCCTCGCGGCAGCGGTCGGTGCCGTGGCAGGATGGCTTTCACGGCCTCCGCCGTCGAGGGTCGCCCTGAGCATGCGGGCGCTGCGCGCGCTCGACGATGTCGGCCGGCTGGGCGAGGCCCGCATCCATCCATCCGGGGAGATCGCGTGGACGAAGCTCGAGATCCCCGAGCTGACCGAGCTCGGAGACCGGAAGGTCTACTACGCCCGCGGCCTGCGCTTCTTCAAAGACGGCCGCGTTGAGCTTGATTTGATCGATCCCAAGGATGTCCCGTCACAGAATCTGCCTTCAGGGCATTGATTCAGTGAATGAGACTTTCTGTGGCGATCTTCGTCCTCAAGCGGATGGCCCCGGTCGTGGCGTTGGCCCTTGGTCTTGCGGGCACCAGCGTGGCAGCCTTCCTCCTGAGTTCTGGACATGACCTCGATGCGGTCATCGATGGAGCGGGCGTTCGACTCGCCACGACCCAGCGGACGATGGAGGCGGGCGCGTGGCTTTCCGCCCGCGGCCTGCTCCACGGCATTCGATTCAGCCAGATGCATGGCGTATCCGGCCTCGAGGTCGAGCTCATCCCGGCGCCCGGAGTCGAACTCCCCTCGGGCCGGATCGAGTCGGGCGGCATCCGCTTCAACGAGGAGGGCGAGGTTGTCGAGGTCCTGCCGCTCCCGGCGGACAGTCCCTGCACGATGGTGGTGGTTCAAGACACGGAGAATCCCCGGCTCTGGGTCATCACCTGCGTGGGGGTGTGCCCGTCGGACGGATCGCCCTGCACTCCGATGATCGATCTCGCCACCCTGCAGATCGTCTGCGACTGCTTCGCCTGACGCCGGCGTTGCGGATCGGGCGGAATCTCGCCGATGGGGTGTCACACCCACTTCTCTTCGATCAGAATATGGGGGAAAGGCGGGGTGTGTGGAGGCGACTTCAGAAGACCCGATCGAGCAGGATCGAGACGGCGGACCGGACCGAGCCCGGGTGGCGGAGCGGTTGCTTCGCCACCGTGCGCTGCTTGTTTCGCGGATCCGGCGTCAGCTCGCCCGCACCGGAGCGCCGGCGGGCGATGCCGAGGATGTGCTGTCGACCACCATCCGGCGGACCGATGTGCTCGCTTCCGCGGGAAGGCTGGCCGAGGGCATCAGCGATGAGCATCTGATCGCGCTCGCGACCGCGATCTCGCGGTTCGCGGCGCACGAGGCCGGCCGCCGCCATGGGCGAGATCGCAAGCGCCTGAAGGCCGCCGAGGACCTGCTTCGGGCAGCGGGTCCGGATTCGGCCGATCCCGGATCGGCCGGGCACGCAACCGAGGAAACAGAATCGCTGCTGCGGTCCCTCTCGGGCGAGGACCTCGAGGTCCTCGGGTTGCGGCTCAGGGGTCTCGATTGGCCGCAGATCGCGGCGGAGCTCGGGACAACCCCCGCCGGGGTACATCGCCGTTACTACCGAGCGATGGAGCGGTTGGCGGCGCACGCCCCGGGGGAGTCGTGATTCTTGTCGCGGGGGCGTAGAATCGGCGCCGCTGGACCCCAGCGGAACCGAGGCTCACCATGGGCATGACCGAAGGCGACAAGAAGTACGCAGGCAGTCTGAACCACGCGATGATCGATGGCCCCGAGGGCCACGCCGCGCAGGAGTACGCGAACCACTTCGGCGAGCCTGGCTACGACGACATCACCAAGGTGTACATCCGGCAGCGATACGACGGCTACACCGCGGAGAACCAGCAGAGCTGGCAGACGCTGTATGACCGCCAGATGGCGTACCTGCCCGAGCACGCATCGGAGGTCTACCTTCGCGGGGCGCGCTCGATCAACCTCGTGCGCGACTACATCCCCTACCTCGAGGGGCCGAGGAGCGTGAACACCTTCCTTGCGCCGCTGACGGGCTGGCAGAGCCGCGCGGTGCCGGGCTATCTGCCCGCGAAGGCGTTCTTCGCGTGCCTGGCACGGCGCGAGTTCCCGACGACCGTCGTGATCCGGCCGAAGGAGTCTCTCGACTACCTGCCCGAGCCCGACATCTTCCACGACATCTTCGGGCATGTGCCGCTGCACGCGGACCCCGTGTTCGCCGACTTCCTGCAGACCTACGGCAAGGCCGCGCTTCTGACGAACGATCCGTACCACACCGAGCGCCTTGCGCGGCTGTTCTGGTTCACGGTCGAGTTCGGGCTGATCCGCGAGAAGGGCGAGATCAAGCTGTACGGCTCGGGCCTGATCTCGAGCCCGGGCGAGTCGAAGCACGCGCTCACGAGCGACAAGGTCGACCGCAGGCCGTTCGACCTCGACACCGTGTGCAACACGAGCTTCGAGATCGACCACTACCAGCCGATTCTGTATGTGCTCGAGAGCTTCGAGCAGCTGCGGGATGCGATGAACAGCTATGCGATGCGGCTGATCGATGCGGTCGGCAAGGTGCCGGCGCACGCGTGAGCGCACGGGGACGTCCGCGATAACTTTAGGATAAACCGCGATTGGATCGTGGATTGTCCTAACTGCTGCCACCCGACGCGCGCCTGTGAATTGACGAATGCAAGTGACCCGCCATCAGCGGAGCCCACACTCGATTCAAACAGGCTGACCGAGGTTCCGCCGGGCTGCCATTGATCACGGGCAGGTCGCGCCCCAGCTTCCAAGGAGGATGCTCAAGTCCGCACCATCGGTTGTGCCCGAGCCGTCCACATCACTGGGACACATGGTCGTTGCGACCAGCGAAACCGTGTGATACCCCCCTGCGGAAACCGCGCGTGCGCCAGCCAATCCCGCTGGAACTGTTGACTGACCGCGGTCAATCACGCCACTTCCGCCCCAGCAGACAACGGTTCCATCGGCGCGGAGCGCGACGGTGTGGTAGCCGCCGGCACCTACCGAGGTCACTGCATCGAGGCCGACAGGCACGGCTGACTGACCGGAGCCATTGTTGCCCCAACAGCGCACCGTTCCATCGGCACGCAGTGCCGCCGTGTGGCTTCCGCCGCCGGAGATCGCGCGCACGACTCCGAGGTCGGTCGGTGTCGCGCATTGCCCGAATGTCCGATCGCCCCAACACGCCGCGGTTCCGTTGGCAAGCCGAGCGACCATATGGTTGGCACCGGCATCGATCTGATCGCACACACCGAGACC
>Ga0209770_10000113_pt1 | contig 46485 bp, 36 predicted proteins | sample LauGreSu1BDMLBDD_2_FD_187572 | JGI IMG/M metagenome (GOLD analysis project Ga0209770, IMG submission 187572) | Freshwater lake microbial communities from Lake Michigan, USA - Su13.BD.MLB.DD (SPAdes) (version 2) | ecosystem: Environmental > Aquatic > Freshwater > Lake | place: Lake Michigan, USA... | reverse complement strand
GTAGCGCGCGAATTTAATTCGTATCGGATCCTTCTCTACCCCTGCCTCTGCTGCTGCTGTCACCTCGTCGCCACTCAGTTCCGCTCTGCCTGGGCGCAAAGATTGAAGTGGCGCTGCTGCCTTTCACGGTCTTCCATCCTCCACCAAGCCCATCCGAAGTGCGCTTGAATCGGGATTCAGAGGAACCTCCGCCGCCGCTCATTGTTCTGCTCTCCCAACGCGTCTCGCAAATCAGCTTGCCGCCCTTGACTCCGCTCACATCCGCCGCCTGAAACTCGTGCTTGTTTGACGCGTCCGCGATTTTGGAAAGCACAAACTCCACGTACTCGCCCTGCACAAGGTACCGGTACTGCTCCTGCGCAACCTTGATGGTGGAGTGGTGCACAAACACGTCGCTGCCCTCCTTCACTCCCTCGCTGTCTCCGAGGGCAGTGATGAACCCAAACCCCGTCTTGTTGTTGAACCACTTCACACGGCCAGTGAGCCGAGTGGGTTTATCGTTGCTGTTGTTGCTGCTGCTGCTACTGCTGTCTACTGGGCAGACGTTGTCTCCGGGGTTGCTGCTGCTCTCGTCGGTTGCACTCATGGTTGTTTCCGTTCTGATAAGAAACCGCGGAGTGTCTTTAAATTTGTTTTTGGAATATCTTGTTTATAAATGCGCTAAAAGTGTAATATAATCATATATGTCAATATTAAACACCTAATTGCGATGACGAATCATCCATCTATTATAATTATAAATTTAGAAGATGCGGTAGCTCGGAAAACACACATGGAAATGGAACTAAAAAAACAAGGGATACTAAACTACACATTTTTTAAGGCAATAAACGGTCTTGAAATAAATTACAATAACAATCCATTATTCAGTGAAACTGCAAAAAATCAACTATTTAATACTTCTCAAACATTTGGACTTACGTTATCACCTGGCGCAGCTGGACTATATGCCACCTGGCATGAAATAATTAAATTATACGAAGATTATGAAGACATCATCGTATTAGAAGATGACATAGTGTTTTGTGAAAATTTTTTACAAGAATTAAAAACTGCATGCAATAATGCACCAAGTGATTATGACATATTATACTTGGGAAGTCATAGCAGAGGAAATATACCAAATGGCAATAGGTTAATGCAACCGCATGATTTTATAAAATTGAGTCAGATTCAAATCAATGGAACGTTTGGTATGATGTTATCAAAAAAAGGAAGACAATTAATTAAAACCATATGTTTTCCGGTCAATGATTTACAAATAGATACTGTCATGTATATGAATTTTGATAAATTGCAATCGTATCACATTAATACGTCAATTGTAGTATTTAAAGAACATTCATTTGAAAGCACCATACAAACGAACATGGAATTATTTCGTTCACTTAAAGATTTGGAAATTCATATTTTGATTTGCAATAAAGATTTCAACATGGGAATGGAAAGCATTGCATCTTTATTGAAATATCGTGAATTCAAATGCATTCCCATTTATTATCATAATGATGGCAGTTTGACAAACGAACAAATTCAGATATTAAAAGACAAACATTTCAATGTCATTGGAGTGAATGAGGCATTTAATACAATTCAATCCGAAATTATGAAGTATGAATATTGCAACAAATACCGATGCATGAACAAACCGTATTCTTTTTGGCATAAAATTAAGTTGTTTGATTATTTTTTATTGAGCAAAACAAAACGAGTGCTGGGCTTGGACACAGATATACTATTTATGAACAAACCCAACGACATCATCAAATTCATAAGAGACCGAAAGAGTTTTTATATGACTGATTGTTCATCTAGTTACTGTTTTAATGGAGTTGCAAACACGCATTTGGATGGAGTATTGTATAATGTTAATACTGGCATAATTTACATAGACAATGAGAATGATTATCAGATTGAATTGATTGAAGACGGGTTAAAACAAATCATAATAAATGATGCCAATTATTTTCCATCATGGATTGAACAATCTGCATTTGCGTACATGTTTTCAAAATTAAAAACGTACATCGCATTGGATGGTAATAAATACAAATTTCCATATTTTCAACACTTCAATGTCAATGAAGTTGAAGCACTTCATTTTGTAAGTTATCCTCCATGTAGAATATTATGGAAACAGTATGTTAATTTAGTGAATCTTAACAATGTCAATATCACAAAACAGTTAATTGACACCATCAATGCAAACGTGATAATAACATCAACTACAAATCTGCCTCATAGCGATAGTGGGGTTTTGATAGAACGAAATGTTCCAGTTTTGCTTGAAATTTATGTATTTGACACTGATATAAATTATATCAGAATTGATTTCAAATGGAATTTACCATCAAATAAACAATTAAGTCATATATTTAAAGTAAATGAGGTTGAATACAATTTCGGGTCGGAGCATGAAGGTTCATTTTTTGTTGAAAAAATAAAACCCGAATTATCAATTTATCACACATACGAGTGGTATGGTGTCACAAACTGGGAATTGATCAAAACATTAAAATTGCGCAACCACAACGATATAAATACATAATGTGTGCATTAATGCATCCAAAATATAATCATTATATTATAAACATGTCTGTAAATAAAGTACAACCAAATTTTGCTTTTTGCACAATGGTTTATGGTCAAAAATACATAACACTAGTTAAGACATTAATTAACCAAATAATCGGGTTAGGACAAACAATGTACGTTTTAACAAATGATCCAGATGCTTTAATAACTCACGAAAACATAATAAAAATAAATTACAGTAAAGGATATTTTTCTTTCCATGATAAATTAGTAATTGTCAGAGAATGTTTAAAAACATTTGATACAGCAATATTTTTAGACGCAGATGTTGTATTGGTTGACATAAATGATTTGTCATTTTTTAATGATATTCCACCAGGGTTACACATTTTTTCAAATTTTGGAAACATCGGTTCTACTTTCTTTTCAGATGACATTACACCTGCTCGGTGTGATATGGATAGAAATACAAAATATGGGAAACAAGGAACCACTTTTGTGGAACAATTGGGTTATAAATATAAAAAACGGTTTCACAAAGAAGTGGATACTGAAGACTACTTGGAACATTTTTTAGAAGGAAGATGGATCTTAAAAAAGGAAAACGGAAAGGAACATATTTTTTTAAAATATGGGATAGTTTAGTAAAATTTTGTGAAGATTTTGACAAAACATTAGGATATACAAAATCAATTGGTGCAGGAGAGGGCGCGGCAATGTCAATTGCCGCACACAATAGTGGAATCACCATCAACAATCCAAGTGTATTAACATATACAATACATCAACATTTCATTTCAAATTACCAAGAGAAAATGGATGGAACAAAACCTTGGAATATTGCTGGATGAAATTGGATGGAATGGCTATGTAACGACATGACCCGTAATATCAAGACGAGCCGTCTTGCCGTCCTTGAAGTAATACAGCCCGTATTCGCCCCTCCTTAAAGCCGCAAAATACCGCAGTCGTTGGTTCCGAATTTCATTCCGCACCGCCGACGAATACGAATACTCAGAGCGCGCGTCGTGCAGCCCCATGACCGCGTCCAAATTTGACAAGCATTCATATATGACTGCCAAATAATTGGTCTCCAGCGAATCCAGCCGCATAATCGTGCGCTGCGCCGTTTTCATGAGCACGCGAAACAGCACAATGGCGTGTTCCAGCGCATCCAACCCCGGCCTGCTCTTACTTTGGGTCGTTGTCGTCGTCCTTATTCTTGTCTCTAATTTCAACATTTGATGCACGCTTTGGCTCTGCCAGTTCAGCTCAAACACGTTGTCCAGCGGGGTGGACTCCGACTGCAGCATGTCGTCGGCCCGCTCCCGCATGATCGCCATGGCGCGTTTCAGCGCCTTCATGCGCGGCACCGACACTTGCGCCAGCACGCTAACCGCTTCACCCAGTTCAAACCGCGGTTCCAGTTCGTCGCGGTTTAACGCGGCGTACAGCTGCGAGCTCATCAGCTGCACGCGCGACCGGTGCACTTGAGCGCGATTGTACGCCCGAATCAAGAAAATGGACGCTTGGCGGTAAGCCACCGGATTCTGCAGCCACTTCTGGTAGTAGTGCTCCAAGTTGGGCAGCACGGGTTTGTTCTCAAACGCCGCCCGGTAGTCGTGCGCGAACCCGATCACGTCCCCAATGCACGCCACGTTGCGCACCGCTTCTCGTTCGTTGATGGTAGCCGTGTTGGTTGCGGCGTTGTACTCGTACGGCACAAACTCGCCGTAGTGTTTCAAATAAAAGAACGCCACGTCCGACCGCAAGTGCGACGCCGACAGCGCCGAAAACAGCGTGTTATAGGCCTGGAATTTCACGACAGTGGTTTCGTACGCGTAAAATCGGGCCGCAGCGGTGCGACCCAGCCCCGCTTTTTGTCGCAAACTCTGCGACACGTAGCTCCAGTTGGCGGTCGGGTACACGCCGGGCAAGTACGTTGCCCGCTTCCCTGTGCCCGAGTCCACGATCAGCCCGCGCGTTTTATTGCTGAATGCGCTGCAGTTGACCGCGTCAATCTCGCCCAACGGCTGGTTCATGAAACTGATTTCAATGACGGCCGACGCGTCTTGGTCCACGTCCGTCTCAAAATGCAGCCGCCGGTCGTCGTTGAACCGCACATCGCGCGCCAGCTGCTGCACCTTGGCAACCAGCTCCTCCGGTGTCATGGATTGATAATTGGGGGTCCAGTGCCCGAGGCAGCCGTGGATCTGCGTCGCTTCCAAGTCATCCGCATTGAACACGTTTTCATGGCGGCGCAGGGTGACAAACACGCCAAACCGGGACTTGGACGACACCGCAAGCTTGTGTTGCGCGGCGCGTTCCAAATTCGCGTGATTCATGGTGCGTATGCCGAACATCGCGTACACCGACAGCAGCTTCAATTCTTCGTGTGAGGTCATCCACAGTATGCGCCCGATCACAACACAAAAAAACAATACAAACAACCAGCGAACTGACTTTATTACATTTACCGTATATAATAAAGTCAATACAGGCGAAAGTCTGATGCATCTATGAATCTATAACAAGGCCGCAATGGCATCATAATCGGGCACCTCATTTGCGTGCATGGCGTACAGCCGGTCTAAAATATCCGACCATCCTGCCGCATGTCGCGTGCACAGTTCCGCACACAGTTCGGCCGGCGTCGTGTTTTCCTTTATATACTGTATCTCTCCCTCCGAGTAATTCTGCCAGGGCAATGCGCCGCCGTTGGTCACGTACATCAGCGAATACATCATGGAAATGAGGTCGTCTCTGCGCCCCAGCGCTTCCCCCCGGTGCGCGGCCAGGCTGGCGTACCGCGCACTTCCAATTAACGATGACACATGCTGCGATTGTTGCCCTTGTTGCCCTTGTTGCCCTTGTCCCTCCTTGCGGTCAGCAATCCGCTTGGCCATTCCGAAATCAATGAGATACAGCAGCGGCACACAGGAATCCTGTTTTGAATTGGCGCGTCTGGACAAATCCAGCACGGGGGTGCGCGCAAACATGAAGTTGTCGGGTTTGACGTCCCGATGCAACATGCCGCGGCAGTGGATTGATTTAAGACGTTGCAGCATCTGGCGCCCAATGCCCGAAATGAAGTCGGCGTGATGCGGGAGAGGGTTGCGTATCATCTGCGAACGCATGTCCAACCTCTGCGACGTCGCCAACGTTTCCAGCGACGGTCCCAACAACTCGGTCACCATGAAAATGCCGTCCATGTCGTCCTTGCGACCGAAATACCGAAGACTGGGAATTCCAGGAATCCCTTGCAATGCTTGCATCACCCGGGACTCGTATTGCAGAGTGGGCACAGGGTTGCCCCGTATGCGCTCCATTTTAACGGCCACAGGTTCGCCCGTGCTGGCGCTGTCCGCGCTCCACACTTCACCGAACGCGCCGGACCCAATGCACTCGCGCAGCACATACTTGTCCAAAATACGGGTTCCTGATTCATACATCCGAGTGAATTTGTGGATTATTATTATACGGTCATAACAGTGCGTTTAATATTTTTATATATACATATATACATATAAACGTGCAATATTCATGGACCCCCCACTACCCCCCAGATGGCAAACATTTAGCAACAATGGACAAGTCATTTATGCAAACATGTTAACTGATCGGTTTCAAGACACCCCTCCAGTGGCGGCAGCAGCCGCATCCGCCCTTCCCCCCGGTTGGACACAGATGACAAATGATAGCGGAAGAACCATATACATAAATCAATCACTCAACCTAATGCAATCTGATTTTCCGCAGGCAGAGCAGGCACAGGCCCCTTCTGCACCTCCCGTTGACCCAAGAACGGAAGAAGTAAAGACCCAATATTATCCACACGTTTATCCATTTTCAAGAATGACACCCGCAGAAATTATAAAAATGTTGTATCATCCATCCCCGCCTCCAAATTTAACACCCGATGACATAGATCTCATAATAAATAATTATGTAGGAACTGCCATCAATGGTCGCACAGATATTTGCGGCAAGGATGTGGACATCCTTTCATGTGCAAAAAAATTGTTTTCAAACCATGCATCCACCGCGCAGCGTAAATATTCCTTTAAAATTCCAGTTAAGAGTGAATATTATGTGTGCGACGTTCCATTAGGGTTTAGATGGAACCCAGACAATGGATCCAAACAACCCCCTACGGCATTCCTATCCAGCAGATTGTTTCCACTGAATGACAACACCGTGCGATGGCTGTGCTCCACTCACGAAAATCAAATCCCAACCATGAGAGAAGCGATTGAAAACAGATTTATGTTGGATTATTTTGATGCAGAAACATTCCTGTCATCTGGCAAAACGGCCATTCAGTCGGCAATCGAAACCCGGAATTACATGTCAACGCCTCAGTTCAGACAGCAACAAGATATAAATGCAGCACAAGAAAGAAGACGCGCCGAAGAGGAAAGAATAAGTGGTGTACAACAAAGCATTTTGAACTGGGAGCGAAAAAGAGAACAAGACAAAAAAGATGAAGAGACGAGAAAAGACAACTTTGAAAAAATAAGTAGACAAAGAGGCGGACTTAAAGGCAGACGCAGGCAGCAAAGCAAAGCAAACGCAAGCAAAGCAAACGCAAGCAAAGCAAACGCAAGCAAACGCAAGCAAAGCAAACGCAAGCAAAGCAAACGCAAGCAAAGCAAACGCAAGCAAAGCAAACGCAGATCATAAAAATCATGAACCAATTGTATCAAAAATCATTGCCATTGCAAATATGATTTCATGAATCATCATATTTACACTAATTCACTGCCGTTCTTGGCCAAATGCACTTCCTTGAGAAAGGCCTTGATGATTTTCTTGTTCGCGCGCTCGTCGTTCTCAATCTTTTTGTACAGCTCCTTGCAAATGTTGTGGTATTCGGTGTGCATGCGCTCCTTGGTTTCCCACCCCGGGTGCGCGTTCATCCAGTCCTGGATGACCCGCGTCTGGTAGCACGACGTCAAGTAAATGAACTTGTTGATGTGCTCGTGCATGTCGTCCTTGACCCACTCGTTGTTCTTCACGTACATGGTTTCGCGCTTCAAGTCCGTGCAGTGAATGGGCCGCTTGTGCACGTCCATGCCCTTCAAATTATTCACAATGATGGAGCTCACGCCCTCCACGATGCCGTTCGTTTTGGTGAATTCCAAGTCCTGCAGCGTGATTTTCAGGGTTTTCACGAAATCGCTCAAGTTGATGGCGTCCTTGCAGTCCGTGTTCAAAAACACCTGCAGGTTGAACTGCGTGTTGTTCGTGATGTTGTTCGTGTTGTTTGTGATGCGATTACCGCCGGTTCCCGCCATGGTCAGCGCCAGCGTGCTGTCATTCGCCATCTTCGTCTGAATCGCGTCCACCAGGATCTTGTTTTGGTTGATCATGTCCTTGTTTTGGGATACCACCTCCTTGTTGTGCGCCATCAAATCCTTCACCACTTCAATCAAATCCGAAAATTGTTTGTCTTGAGGGTGGGGTTGTGGTTGCGTCTGTGGTTGTGTATGTGGTTGCATTTGTGGTTGTGTCTGTGTTTGCGCGTGTGTCTTCTTGTGAATGCTCAGCCCCGAACGGAACTTGTACGTTTTACCACAGATGTCACACCCATGCACTATGTTATTTGTAACAATTGATCCTTGGCCAATGATTTTGATTTTGTTTTTATGCTTAGTGGTGTTGAGGTGTCTGTCGTAATCACATTTATGAGCACATGCAACGTCACAAATTGCACAATGATACTCCATTGAAAGTATGAAACATATACAATGCTACATATATTATTATTTAAATGAAAATCAACTAAATACATTCGTCGGCGAAAATGTTATCATTGTTATCATCTAGCTACATTTCATTACGCTTGACACAAACACACAAACGCATACATCGTGTTAAACACCTCGTGTGAAAAATTGGATTACAAAATTCGCCGAATGTGTTATCGTAATGTTATCATTGGGTTATCATTTAAGACAGTCCCTTTTTGAGGCATTCGTGTTTTCGGAAAAAAGCTTTTGCCGTTTTCAGGGGGTGCAACCGGCGCCCGGATCGGGCGCAGCATGTCCCTTTTTGAGGCATTCGTGTTTTCGGAAAAAAGCTTTTGCCAAAATTGGGACATAGAATGGCCCAAAATGGCCCAAAATGGCCCAAAATGGTCCAAAACTGCATAATTATTTATGCGCATGTCCCTTTTTGGGTCATTCTTATTTTGAATTTAAATGTTTTACAGTTTTGAGGACATGCAATATTATGTGCATTTTCATACATGCATGCATGCATAAATATATGACACGTAATATGCTCACAAAAAATGAAAAAAATGTTGTCGCCGAATTTGGCAAAATGTTATCATTTTGTTATCATTTTGTTATCATCTAGAGGATGGGTTCGCGGGGGGCTCATCGGTATGACACCATTTATCATGCGCCAAATACAGGTCACGAATATCTCTTGTTGAAATTTGGCAAATGTTATCATTGTGTTATCATTGTTATTGATAACATTTTACAAGAGATTTGCACTTTGGGGGTCCGTTTCAAGGATTTTTTTTGGCGCCAAAAAATGACTTTTTGCGTCAAACAAAAACATGTGACCATCATGCTCTCCTTTTTTTACAATAATCCTTGAAATAATTTTTGTTATTTTTTCGATTCGATTTGCACAAGAGTCGAAAAAATTTTGAGAAAATGGACAAGAATCGATGTCCAAAAATCGAATCGACGAAACACTTTTGGGAAAATTCGACGCGCACTAGGTAATTTGCGGAACTTTTTTAGAACGCGGGTCACGTGACCATATATGCTGTCGTCGGATACTTTTTAGTGAAACATCTTTTTTTCATCTAGCGGAAAATTGTAACATTTTGGGGGCAAAATACGCGTTTGTGGGATTTTTTCGCATGTCCCAAAATCGGGGTTTTTTATTTCCAGAAAACTACTACCCCCGGTTTGGGGACATGGATATTCGCGGCCGATTCAATACAAAAATAAAAAAATTGAATGCTTTTGGAAGTGTGATCAAACGTATGCAGTGATCCTGATTACAAGGCAACGACGAATATACGACGACTATGACTACAACGACCACGACGACTACAACCTACAAACGGTTCAATATCACGACTGACGACGCCACCAACGGGTTGGCTCGTTTAATGAAGACGGTGGACGATTATGAGACGGAATGCAATTCAGGCCAGGGGGTCACGCAGGTGGATGGCGCAAGGATTGCGCTGGCGCACAGGGGTGCGTGCCGCATGCTGAGGCCCATGACGGGAGACCAGCGCGACTGGTTGAAGCGCGTGACGCGTGGTTTAAACGTTGGGCCGGTGGTGTCTGCCGTCATGCCGAATCGCATTGAGGTCCGGCACTTCACGCGGAGCAGTCGGGTTCGGAACCTGGTGCATTGCGGAATTACAGGGTTGCTGGCTGCGCGCTTCATGCATGACCCCAGTCAAGTGGAGAGAACCTCGCGCATGTACAACTCGGCGTGCATCATTCGGCGTGTCAACGGTGAAGCCGGATGCGAGCACGTGAAATGGAGCATTCCCGAATTTCAATGCAGATACAATATTGATGTGAAACTATACAAACGAACCGCAAATCCGTTTGAAGGCTTGATGCATGATGAAGCGCTTTCACAACTCAATCGGCTGGACACCGCTGAAAATCGCCAAGCATTTCTGGATGAATGCAAGGCCGTGGCAAATGCACCGAATCAGTCACGCGTCAAATATGGCGTATGTATCAGAGATGTGGACGGCGGCGACCGGTGGTGTCGCAATGCAACCGTTTTGAGTAACACATGGATTGGCGATTTCATTACCGTATTTTCCAAGGTGTGTGAAATTAAAATGTCAAGAGTGGGGGATTCTTCGCTGAGCAAACTCCGGCGTTCCATGCATTTGATTGACCTCTACCGGTTCATGTCGGCCAGAATTGATTGGGTCCTGACGGTTCCTAGCATACGACACGTGACCAACATGAACCGTTTTTGGGAAAAATACATGGAGAGAATAGCGTACATGGCGACAGAAGGCATTGAGCATGCGGCATACATGCTGGCAAGATACTTTCCAGAAATGATGACGCCTGAGTTGCACGTTAATGTCATTCCCGTGCATGATTTGTATCGCGTGCCTGAAATGCAGATTGCAGAGGATGACGCGTTGTTCGGTCCAATCAAGACCGAATGTGATGCGTTCATGCCTGCTGCAGCTGTCGCTGTTCCGATTTACCGTTATGACGCTTATTCAGACTCTGATGATGATTACTACGATGATGACGATGACGATTACGATGACAACGTGCAAGGTTGAGTTGATAAAAACAAAACACAAAAACAAAATACAAAAAACAAAAACAAAATACAAAAAACAAAACAAACATTTTTTATGAAACAGACATAAAACATAATCAATATGTGTTGTAATAGTTGAATATCTCTCGTTAACAATGTCAAGATTTGATGAAAAGGAAGAAAAGGTACCGGACTGTCAGGATTGGACTACCGTGACATTCAACAAACGGACTCACTCAACCAATGCAATCAACCCAATCAATAAACCATCAACCACGTCTTCACTTGCAAACGTGGGAATTTACAAAGCAGCATCGGATGACGACACAAAAAAGACAAAATACGTGAGCAAAGCAACCTCGGATGCGGTGAAAACAGCCCGATGCGAAAAAAAACTCACCCAAAAAGAGCTGGCGCAAAGGTGCAACATGGATGCTGCGATCATATCCGAAGTTGAACGGGGTGGTGGTGTGTACAACGCGGCACACATCAACAAACTCCAGACTGTATTAGGGGTCAAAATCCCGCGATGATCATACGATCTTATTTATGTTAAATTATTTCACGGCTAACTTGGTTAAATCTATGCGTCATTGTGTTATGGATGGCACATTTATTTCGGACGGCGAGTATGCGCCGTGTGTCACTGTGGTAACCGTTATCAACAACCGATCCTTAATAATGGCATGAATTACGCCGGTTACCTTACGAGTGGTTGAAATCGCGACCGCTACAGTGGTTCCAACGGCGTATTGCGATGGATTGGATACAACAATTGAAAGCGTGTTGCCGGCCTCCAGCTCGGCGACAATAATGGGCGCAAGTTGCAAATTAGTCGGAGTCACATTAAAAACTTCATCCGCAATCGCACTGTTGGTTATGTCTACTTTGATGACTGTCAACAACAGCCTGTTTTGAATCATTGCATGAAGCGTACCCGTAACGCAGTGAAAAAACAAATACACTTCCAGCGTGTCTCCAATTTGCATACTAGGCAACACAATGTCTGTAATAATGAACATCACCGTGTCCCCCGGTTCAACATACGGAAGGTAACAGCTTTCACATCCGCATACATCTGTCCACGGGATTCCGCAGTCGTTGGTGGGGGGAATCAATTCCGATGGCGGATCGGTTGTTAAAATGTCATCCGATGAAGATTGCACTGACGCAATGCGTGAAATCATTGTGTTGTTCATCTTTGGAACGCCCAGCCCGCTTGGAATGTCGTGTCCGACCTCCGCGACAAAGGTTAACCCGGTGTTAATATGGTAATAGGTACTGTCCGCATTCACTGGAATGCTCACCGACCCGTCGGTGACGTCATAAAACAGCGCGCTACTCCCCCTCTCCCCGTATAAAATGGTTTGCAGGTGGACCGACGTGCCGTTATTCATAATAGTCGTGAGTGCCGTCTTGTCGTCATTTATTCGCATTTGAACCGAATGCGAAAACAATCCACACAGAATGGGGGATGCAAGCGAGGTTCCAGCAAGTTGTTTTGTTCTTATTTTAGCATCGGCAGCCGATGGGTTTCCATCTGTAATAAAAATTAGAACGCCGGTCGCAGGATCCGCAAGGGAGGAAACATCGGGCACGCACCGCTTGTTATACGCAACGGTGTTGTAGGGCGCACTGGCAAACACGGGCAAATTGTTTTGGTAACTGGGTTTGGCATAGGTTCTTGCAAATCCAGTGCCGCTCGCGGAGGGGGGAGTGTTCCAAACCGAGTTGTACACGCCCTTTGCTGCTTCATAATACATGGAGGTTCCGCCCACCGCCAACACGTCCGGCGAAGTTGCAGGGTAAGTTGGAAAACTGTAATCGCCGGTTGATGCAAAGTAACATATATTTTTGTTGATAAAGGGCGACGTTGGCAGATTCTTCTCATAGATGGCATTCCCACCCCAGGACATAGTTACTAGATTTGTAGCCCCGTACGGACTGTCTATAAAATTTGAATCGGTGGACGCGTACATTACCGCGGTTAGCATGATGTTCACGATGGAATTTGTCGCGCCAATGATGCGAATATTGGCGTTTGGATTCATGGCAAATGCCCATAAATCCAACAACAATTCCTCCATCCAATTCAGCTGGGATTTTGCAAGAGAGTAGGCCGATGATGATGTAATTGGTAATGTTGTTATAGGTATTAAAGTTGGTAAAATTTCTGCAATTTTTTTCAACGCATCAACCTTATTGAAATAAGTAATTTCGGTGACGGGCGTTGCGGTGGTGGATGAATTGTCGCTGCCGACATATGTTTTAACTGCCGAAATCATGGCATTTACTTTTATTAGCGCACTAGCCTCATCGCTGCTTTTTATGTATTTGTTACCTAAAACGTTGAGATTTATTACCTCCAACTGCCTTGAAACAAGGCCGTACGCACGACACATGGCATCAAAGCACGATTGTATGTAATCTGCCGGCCAGTTGTATGCAATTACGATTGCAATTGTCACTCGTTTTTTGTTCAACGCGGGTGCAATGTTGGTGGCGGTTGCGTCATGCGCTGCCTTAATATCGGCTGGACTGTACGGCGCCCGATTTAAAATGTTGTTTGTGTTTGCCCGGTCTTGGTACCTTGCCGCGTATTCGCGGGGATCAAACTCATGGTGCGGTGGATGCGCATGTTTATCTGGCATAATATAGAATATAATTAATATAATGCAACGGATGCAACGATATATGAATTATATTATGGATATGTTTTTTTTTTGAACAGCTTTATTGACGCAAACGGGGATTGATACAAATCGCGTGCGTCGGGAAAATGTCACCCGACATGCAAGTGTCTTGTTCGCCCACCTTGATGCAGCTCCTAAACCCTCGGTCTTCCCCGATGTAACAATACCCCGATTTCCCGGTGCGCTGAATGCGGCTGGTTGCGTCATCCGGTTGAGGCGACTTCTTTTTGGCGTGCGAAAGCGCCGTTTCTAATGCCTCGCTGTTTTCGGTTCGGGCCACTCCTCCGTTTTGAGCCACTCCTCCGGTTTGGGCCACTCCTCCGGTTTGAGCCACTCCTCCGGTTTGAGCCACTCCTCCGTTTTGAGCCACTCCCTCACCTGTGTTGGAGGCGCCCATATCGCCATGGCCGATTGTTTTCTGCAGTACATCAATACTGCTGGTTGCGGCACCGGCTGCAATATCCACTGCCGATTTTGCGCCCTGAGCGGTAACATCCACCGTGGTTTTAACGGTGTCTGCGGCAGCATATCCCAACCATCGGGCCACGGCGCGGAACGGCGCGCCAAACGTGTCGCTGAACCACGCGGTTATGTCATCCAAATAAGTGAACACGTTGAATCCCACCAGGGCCAATAGCATAATAATGAGAAATGCTCGTGTTAGGAAGGACGCAGTTGATGTTGATGTGGATGATGTTGTTGTAGATGAGTCGTCCGTGGGAAAAAAGGACGCTGGTCCAGACCCATAATCATACTCATAGTCCGACGACAAAGCAACTGGTCTCGGGTTCATAGATACGTTCATGGATTTTGGATTTGATGATTTGATAATTTGATAAAGTGCAATGGATTGAAACGAAACGAAACCTAAATATATTTACAGCAGATAAAATAAATAAGCCCCCAAAACCGATTACATCACGGTTGTTCGCACAATGGTGTTCATAGAGTTCAGCTTGTCCATTTTTTCAATGGTTTTGTCCAAATCCGATTTTGCGCCAGCAGCCCCCGTCAAGTAGTCGGTCTTGGGCGCAATCTCGTTTTTCTTCACTTGTTTGTAGACCGTGTCTATTTTCTTCACCACGTTCTCCACCAGGTCCTTGTTTGACACCATTTCTTGCGACAGCACAAACGGCTCCGTGAGCAAGCAAATTGCGCAGTAAATCAAATACCGCCGCTTCTTTTTAACGCCGTCGGTGTATCGCAGACAGTACAGTTTAAGCAGGCTTTGCACGAGTTTGGGCATAAGAGGCGACGCCGACGCCGATTCGCGCGCCTGGCCCGCTAAGAGTTCCCAGACGATCCAAATCGGGTCCATTTGGAATTTGGGATCCACCGGCATGGCGCTGCGGCGTTCGCACACGCACCGCTGCTTTTTCATGCGGCATATGTGCTCAAACTCCATGATCCATTCCAGCCAGTACGACGCCTGCAAGCTGTTTTTGGAGTCTTTAGAAATGTGGAATGCGAATTCGTTGATGGCAATGTAGAGCTCTTTGGGGTCGCCGGGGAGGAACACGGGCGCCACGTACGTGACGTTGGGCGCCTTCAGCTTGTCGGTTATGGCGGTGCTGTCAAAATCGGCCTTCTTAACCTGGATGCCCTCCAAGCTGTATTTTTTTTTGGAGTTGCAGAGCACGCAAGCAATCTCGGCGAAGAGGGAGCGAATGCGCGGGTTGTTGCGCATGCGCAGCTCATTCCCGATGTAGCCGTTGGCGACGATTTCCTTAAAGGCGTCGTACCGCAGCTCCAGGTACATGCAGAGCTTGGGGTTGGCCAAGTGGACGTGCTTGCCAAAACACGTGAGGACGATGTCCCACAGCTCTTGGTAGTGTCCGGCGCAGACGAATTCGGCGGTCCAGTAGCAGGCTTCCTCTATTTTCCCATTTTTTAGGCAGGCCAGCAGCTCTTTGCGCGCGTCGGGCTTCTTGTATTTTGAAAACGTGATGCCCTTGAAATTCCCTTCCGTGCGAATGTCGTTTATCTCGTTGTCGTTCATTTTGAGAGGAGAAGGAGAAGGAGGAGGACGGAGGGGAGCGCCGCGCGCAATTCCAATTATTTTTATTATGTACATATGTAAAAAAAATAACATTATAACATATAGGGTTAACGTTTAACATGAATAATGCAATCATGAATCCACTGTTGAATGCATACCGCACGTTTTGCACATCCATTGAAACAAATGCGTGGTTTGGCGTGTTGATGTTTGTTATCACGATCCTGGTGCTGGTGTCCGCCTACAATAAATTACAGCTGCTGAATACGGAGGCGGTGCGCCCTTATTCTGCCGGTTCGTTCATGGAATCGTTTGTTCAGGGCCGCGAAAGCAGCCGCGGCGCCGGGCTCGTTGTAAAGAATGATGCCGACGTAAAAGACGCCTTTTATGCGGCCGTGTACGACGACATATTTTCCCAAAAGGTGACCAACGCGCACGAAGTGGGCGCCATCATCAACAATTACCCCGAAATATCCAACCAAGCGGTTGCGTTGGACATCGGCGCAGGAACGGGCGCCTACATGCGTGCATTTATCAAACACGGCATAACCGACATCACCGGCATTGAGCGGTCGGGCGCCATGGTTGCGCAAGCCAAAAAAGCGCACCCCCGGCTGAACTTGAACATTGTGAAGGGCGACCCCACGGAGGCGGCGTCATTCAAGCCGGAGAGCTTCACGCTGGTGTCCCTGCTGAACTTTGAGGTGTACCACATCCCCAACACGCAGCAGCTCTTTGCCAACGTGTACGAGTGGCTCAAACCGGGGGGCTACTTCGTGCTGCACTTGGTGGACCCGCGCCGGTTCAACGCCGCCAGCCTGCTGGGATTGTCGCAACCGTCATCCGGAAACAGGAGCCGGGCGCAAAACGCCATCAAATTCAGCGACTTTGAGTACACGGCGGACGTGCAAGTGTTCCCGAATGACATGGTGCAGTACATGGAAGTGTTCACCGACGACAAAACGGGGCAGACGCGCAAAAACGTGCGCAACTTCCGAATGCCGTCGCCGCAAACGTTCATTGAAACCGCCAGCGAGGCGGGGTTCAACATGCTTGGACAAATTGACCTTGTCAAAGCACACAAAGCGTACCAGTACTTCTACCTGTTCTACAAACCGGCGAACTGATTATGAACACGAAACCTGATTTGGGGTTTTTTTTTTTGTTTTATCCACTACTAAATGCAGTGCATGGAATTTTATTGTTGCCGGCCAAACACACCACGGGGTATGCATGGGGCGACGCGTCCTTATTGGCCGTGTTGGCCTTATTGCCCTTGAATGATTCCATCATGCGAGGACCTTGGACATACACCACGTATCCAATAAGTGCCGCCACAATGATCCCGAATGCCATCATTGTTTCCCTAGATACAAGGCCAATGTCCCGTTGTTTCATTTAATTTTAATTATTAATACATTAACTCAATATATTAATAATGAGGGCCAGGGTTTTAGGGACGGCACGTCCCTAAGGCACGTCCCTAAGGCACGTCACGTTCCTTACATGGTTTTAAGCCAGGGTTTTAGGGACGGCACGTCCCTAAGGCACGTCCCTAAGGCACGTCACGTTCCTTACATGGTTTTAAGCCAGGGTTTTAGGGACGGCACGTCCCTAACGCACGTATTTCCCCGCGCGGGCAAACGAGTCCACGATGAAGATGATGAATACGCCCAAAAAGCAGTACAGGATCAGTTCTTCGGTCACGTGATCCGTTTTTTCGTCGTGCTGTTCTTCCAGCAGAGAGATGATGTGGTCCAGCTTTTGCAACATGAGGCCCTTGGAGTCGTCGTGGCTGTCGCTGGATGACCCCTGGAACACGGACGGCATGTATTGGGGGTACTGTTTCGGGACCGCGTTGGCTAAAGTATTTGAAGCAAAGCCTTCCTTTGCGGGAGCCGGGTTCATTCTGGCGCTCAAATCGGCGCTGTTGGCCGCCGCATACATGTTGTGATTGAACACGGGCTCGGTCTGAAACTGTTTTTGCATCATGGGCGCAACCTCCGTGTCAGAGTCACTCTCGCTGTCACTGCCGCTGCCGCTGTTGTGCAAATTTTTAATGATGTCTTGCACATGGCTCACCATTTTATTGGGGTTCTGGTTCGGGTTCTGGTTCTGGTTCTGGTTCTGTTTTGGGGGTTGTATCGTCGGCCTTGCTCGCAACGTTCTTTGATTTGCCCTTAATGTTCGTTTATGTTGTTGCTGTTGTTGCTGTTTTAATGTTGTTTGCATTGATGTTTCATCTTCCCCATAATTTGAATATTGCAAATATCCAGACATCTCTCCTAATAAAATGAGTAGATAATATTTTGTTTTTGTTTATCTTATTGTTTTGATTGCCTTGTTTGGTTAGAAAAAATGTCATTATACTATAAACAATACGTGATTTGGATGATGAATTTAAGCGATATTGTAGCGGTGGCAATCATTGTTGCATTCTCCATGCATCATCGCATTTCGGGCATACTGGCGCTGCTGGTGGTGATCGCATGCATGCAACACATGCACATGCAATACAATAATAACTCAGTGGTTGAAGGCATTGATAACTCCATGCAAACCCCTGATTCGGAATCACCCAAACGTAGTAAGAACATGGGTTGGGAGACCGGAGTGAATGCATACGAGTACATGCTTAGCCCTGCGCTATGCCACCCATCATGTAAGTGGGCCGAAGCAACCAAGGCAACCAAGGAAGGGTTCACCCCCACCGTTGAAGTCTCACCCATTCAGAACATGAAAAACGTGGTCAAGGACAACGTGCGAAAGGCGAAAACAATGACAGAATCTTTTTTTTCACGGTAAACCCTCAATGTTCCATTTTTTCAAATTTTTATCGGTGCGCATTATTTTATCCGGTTATAGTAATAGTATTCTAATTTCTAATAATTTCACATGAATCCGGTTGAATACATTGTCGGATGGTTCAAGTATGCGATATACCGCCTGAACAACAGCCTGTTTTTTGCGGGCGTGGTCATGATCATGCTCAACATCGGGTCCCGGTACATTGAGCTCAAGCTGGACCCCTCCACCGAGAACTTTTTGAAGACCGCATTGAGCAAGGAGTTGCTGGTGTTTTCGGTGTGCTGGATGGGCACGCGGGATTTGATAATTGCGCTCGTGTTAACGGCCGTGTTTGTGGTGCTGGCGGACTACGGGCTGAATGCCAACAGCAAATGCTGCATCATGCCCGAAAAATACCGCGTTATGGCCCAATCGGCGACGATGGGGTGGGGGATTAGTGGCAACAGCGGCAATAGCAGCGGCGGCAATAGCAGCGGCAGCGGAGGTGCTGCCATCGGCGGCTTGTCCAAGGCTGGACACGGCCCTGCCAACATTGTGACCGACAAGGAGATCAGCGACGCCATGGACGTGCTGGAACGGGCCAAAAAACAGCGCGAAAACATGAAGCACAACGACTACTTGACTGCATTCCGATCCGCCAAATTTTAGATAGATATATTGAAACAAAAACAAATATTAAAATATAAACATAGTTTAATATTTATTGCAAGTGGCAACACAATTGTGGCATGGATTTGAATTTATTTAACGCAGAAGATGAATCGCAGTCTTCTGCGTTTGCATCAAATCTGAAACAAGCAACATACAACCCACTGATCATTACGTTCAACTCCGTCGTGACTGGTTCTGCTGAGGGCAACCAAAAAAGGACCGACGGATATAGAGACAACCGAGACAACCGAGACAACCGAGACAATAGATACAATAGATACAATAGAGGCAATACGGACGATGATTATAGATACAATACAGGCAATAGAGACAATACACGGAATAATCCGCAAAAAATCAACATTTTGACTACCAAAATGATTGTGACGAATTCGGTTGAATATGGCGGCGACGTTGACTTGGACGCAGAACAGAGAAGGACGCAGCAGAATTCGTGCGATTATATCATATACGTACCAACCTCGGTTGAAATTACTAAGGAAAAGGTGGACGCGTTTTACAAAAACACTCAACAATTAAAAAAAAAGTTTGGAAAGCTGAACATGAATAATGCTGCGGTAAGCGTGTTCATGCAATGGAACATGTTTCAAAAATTTATACGTGAAATGGACAAACCTGCCAGGCAACGCATGATTTCATTCATAAAACAGTCGTTTGATTTGGCGAATTCCAAAAAACAATTGATTCGCGATGAACTGAAGGGGGTGTCCGGTTTACATGATTTGGCTGTTGTATCGAAGGATGTTAATGTTACTGAATCCGAACGGTTTGTGATACTCTACACCACTCCAGTTAGCACCAGAAACCCAATTGCAACTGCAGACTCTCTGCAATATCTGCCACATGCAAACAAATTCAATCCTGCTGGTGGTTTAAACGTAATAGTGTCTCAGAAGGCATTAACATATTATTACAATTACTTTCAGTGGGTGTATATGAAAAGTGACATTGATTCCAATCAGATTACTATTCCTAGTCCTGGTAGTAATCCATTTGCAGCAGCAGCAGGAGCAGGAGCAGCACCAGCACCAGCACCAGCACCAGCACCAGTACTAATATTATCAGCATCAGTAACTAAATCGTTTGGGCGTATTTTAAGTTATTTACCGCCAATGAATTCAAAAATGTCTAGCAATGCATGTACACCAGTTGATCTTGATTATCCTTCATACAATGTGGAAATTATGCATTTTTTTCTGGAAGGAATCATAACTGGTACTAATTTGCCCAATCGGGATGTTTTGCGCAATAGCAACAAGTTGAAACCGATTCAAGATAAAACCCGGTTGTACACGTTCAAATCCACGCCCGATTATAACCTGAATTATGACAAATTGCTGGAACGACTGTATTACAAGTACCCGTGCCATTTGACGCCCAATGCGAAGATGCCCGAAGATGCGAAGAAGGCGATCATAGATGCGATTGAAAAGGTAGCAGAAGCCCAAATACAACATCATACGACAGTAGATTCATCTGCATTTTTTAATGCATGCCTTGAGGCTGCAATTAACGCATCTGATACAACCAAATCGCATTACATCATTTGCGCAGTAGCAATTGCCATAAGATATATCATTTATGCAAATGTAAATGATCAGGTTCCTATAACCATGGTAACCCGTGTCATAAATATTCATAATAATCTAATAACAATTGGACGTCATATAAGCGGATACACTAATCCTTCAATAAATATAATGCAAATGCAACTAAATCCGTTGATCGGCGCCGCATGTGCTGCAGGAGATGCCGTGTATGCCGCGGCGAAGCTTGCGATTACAAAATATGTAAAAGATAACCCCAATGCACAAAAGGATCCAGCATTGGCTGCAATTAAAAAAGCAATGGATTCCGTGATAGATAATTTTGACAACTTTGCCGCGTTTGCGTATGACAATGACACGCTGCTTTCATTGTTGAAGTACAGCGACAAGGCACAGGCGGTTGATGCTGCAAGTGCAACTGCTAATCTTATGCAGATTAAGGATGAAAATCTCATGCCCAAAGCCGATTATTTGAAAACATTGTACAAAAAAGGCGCAACAAAAGAAGAAAAGTCTGATAAAGATGAATTTGAAACCGTGCATGACGATGACCTGTACGTCATTTGCGGCCCGGTGTATTTTGATTACACTTGGATATTCAAGCAAAACCCGGAATTGATTAAACACATTTTGGGCGAAATGAGCGAGAAAGATTTGAAAGAGCTGAAAGACGGGTGGACGCCGGTGGAAGATCCGCTCACTGAAAATAAATATCACATCCATCCGAAACCAGACTTGTCTTACCCAAAAATGCGGTTTGATAATCCAACTGAGTTGCCCAAACAATCTAAACCAACTTCTTTTATGAATCAAGACGAAACCAAATGGAAAGAAAAATATGTTAATCCTAAACCAGTAATGCGCAAATCCCAAATTCGTGCAATTATAGAAAAAGACAATACGCCGCAATCCGAATTGTTTAATACTCTTAAAAATAATGCATTAATTGTATTAGGTACTTTGGAACAACCCCAATTGAATGCATTTTATAATTGGGCCACCCCAGGGCATTACCAGTATGAACGCACTAGGATGTCTGGATTGCATGAAATCAAACATGTTCAGTTGATGCGCCCGCCGACCTATGAAAATGGACCACAAGATTACACTGAACCAAATTTGCCAACCGCGTATCCACCGCCACTCATGTCCATTGCCCCTCCATTTCGCGGCCCGGCAAATACGTTCGTCATTCATGCTTGGATTCCGGGCGAAACGTTCATTGCGGAGGATGGCACGTTGAACCAGCGCGGTTGCATGGACCACATGTACAAAATGATGCAACTGATCTTCAAAACCGCTGAAAAAAATGCTGAAACAAATACAAGGGACATTGCATCCAAAAAACGCATTTGCATCAAAATTGCGGCAATTGGTTACGATTTGCAAGACATTAGAAGCCTGAGAAAAATTAACAAACCGGAAGACAGACATTTTATTGGAGATGCATTTTTTTCGGCGGTGAGAGATTACAGCATGTTGTACGAAACCGCAATTCACGTGACGCTGTATTACGACACTCAGAAACAGCAAAACATTAAAATTCGGTATGATGATTACGTTGGCCAGCGTTTGTCGGTTTTGCGAAAATCCAACCCATTGGCGATGGACGCGAGTTTGCATTTGCAACTTGCAGACATGGATGATTTTTTTACGCTGAAATGGTATCCAGCTTCGGATCAATTGAGTAAGAATGATTTGCTGTATTTTGTGGATTACTGCAGCAGCTCTCGCGCATTTATTGGAAACATGGGCGAATGGCCGGAAAACATTGAAGACGTGATGGACGATGCAATTAAAACACACACTGTTCAGCCACTCTTAAAATGTCTTAACAATGCGTTTGTTCAAATACAAAATTTGTATAAGGAACGTGAAATAAAAGAAAAAATGGAAAACGTGGTACGAAATATAATAAGACATTGGAATCCTGCTCCTGCTTCTGCTCCTGCTCCTGCTTCTGCTTCTGCTCCTGCTCCTGCTTCTGCTTCTGCTCCTGCTCCTGCTTCTGCTTCTGCTCCTGCTCCTGCTCCGGTTGATCCAAATCAATTAGTAAATGGAATAATTATTTCATCCGGCTCCGCCTTTAGCGGCACACCGGTTGATGGAGGATTCAATACAATATTAAATGATATATATAAAGGAATTCTTAATGCGAACAAGAATGTATTAACCATGGTAAGTTGGTGGAGATTGACTGGTGCAAATATGTCTACCACACTCCCACTAAATGCATACAGTAGTTCGTTTGACGAGCATGTTATGATTTTGCATAATTTATTGAGCAGTTCCCAAAATGTTAATGATCAGACTGTTAACGCTGGATGGGACAATCATCCAACATTTGACACTCCAGTTAATGATAATTCAGCTGCCAATTTAAACAACACATCGGTGAATTACGGTCCGTATGTTGTCAATTCATTTGCCCAAAATAAAAACGACACATTTGAAAATGCGATATACGCTTACACGCAAGCCAAGAAAATTCTCACGCTGTTGTCCAAAATGAAGTACGACGAAATTCAGATCACAAAGGCCGACCAGGATAAAATTAGGGTTGCGCTTGCGGCGCTCGATGCGTATAATGACGGTAATGCAAAGTTGTCGTGGTCCATGGACGCCAAATTCACGGCGGCGGTGGCCGAGGGCGCGTTCATTCCGAACTCCAGCGCGCTGCACAACCCGTTTATGTGCCCCGCGCTGCTGGATCCCAAGGAATGGCAGTTCGTGGACTTTGAAGACGTGGGGGTGCGGGACATTGGCGGCGCCAAACCCGTGTCTGCGTTGTTAAAGCCGTTTATTGACGCGAAAGTAAAGGCATCCAGCGCTGGATATGGGTACGGGTACGGCGCTGGATATGGATATGGATATGGGTACGGCGCTGCGCCAATAAAATCAACCCAAACCGGGCTCGTCATTTCAAAGCAGCCGAATATGGACGTATTCAAGAAAAACCTGGGCATCATTTTGGAAAACATGTTTCACCGAAATTCGGAAATGCGGCCCGATGGGAAATCCATGGTGTTCAACAATTACGCGTGGAACAATGAGCTGTTTTACAAGAAGCGTAACGACAACGCGGTGTTGCAGCAGCTCACGACCACGAATAGTCGCAACGTAATGGATTTTGCGCGGCTGATGGGCATTCGCGCGTCGTCGGATAAATGCATCAGTTTCCCCCTGTTTGTCATTCAACTCACGATGTATTTGTATGAAGGCAAGCTGGCGGACATGACGGGCAAGGATGTGGCCCGTCTATCGTGCGCGATGGACGGCAACATGTTTAAAAGCAACGCGCAGATCATTTGGGACCAGATGATGCACGGATTGGAAACGCACTCGCAAAATTTCACGGTGGAGCAACTCTTGAAACGGCTGGGTCTCCCGTCAACCAAGGAGACGTATAAATACGTTGCAAAATACGACTCAAGAAACGATTTAATTGATGCAGTTAACCAAACAACAAATCCCACGCTCAACACTACGAATATTGAAACATTGAAAAAAATAAAGGCGCAAATTGGCGCCAATCCATCTGCTGCATTGTATAAAACAACACCAAATGACTTAGATGATTTAATTGCTAAGGCGAACACATACAATGATGCAGAACTTGTTGCCGTACATCATAATAACGCAGCAGCATTGGGCTGGAATGCCGCCAAGCAAACGGAAAGCACCGTGCTCTACATGCATAAAGTTGCTAATGACGAGGATGGAAACAGACAAAACGCTGGCTCAACTATTATGGGATTGAAACCGGGGGATAGAATACTGATTGAGTCAACGACCAATACGCAATTGTGGCTAGTGACCGGCAAACCCAAGCCCCATCCAGATTCCACGTATTCAAATGTCATTGATGTTCCAGTGGAACATGTGACTGTGCCACGCCCGTTAAAAAATGTTGTTGCAACAGTACGAGGTCGCAATGCGTTTACCGATGATGAATCTATTACTGTTACACTGGAACACTTTACCCCACCCGAAGAGGTGTATTCCGGCACGGGAACAAGTGCAACGCCAGCACCAGCACCAGCACCAGACCCAGTGATACAGACGTTTACTATAGGCCCCTCTAATAATGTGACACAAAACGACCCTATTATTTTAAACCAAACGTTTACTGGTGGAACTGGAGTTATTACAAAAGGTTTATCGGAAAACCTGAAGGTAGTCAGTGGAAGACCAGTGCAATGTATTGCAAAATCTAGTGGCACGTTTGAACTTACTGTTACAAATGCGGTTGGTACAAAAGTTAAAAAAGAGACACAATTAACAGTAGCACCATACCCAGAGATACAGTCGTTTTTTATACACCCCTCTAATGTGGAACCAAACAAAAATGTTACTTTATACCAAGAGTTTACTGGTGGAACTGGAGTTATTACACAAAAAGGTTATTCATCGAAAACGAAGGTATTCAGTAAACAACCAGTGGTATTTACTGTACGATCTAGTGGCACGTTTGTACTTACTGTTACAAATGTTGATGGTAAAACAGCTATAGAAGAGAGACAATTAACAGTAACAGCCGCTTCACCAGCAGCAGCACCAGCACCAGCACCGGCCGCTTCGCTTACAGCACCAGTACCACCAGTACTACCACCACCAGTACCACCAGGATTAGGATTAGCCCCAGTACCACCAGGATTAGGATCAAGACCATCAGTACCACCATCAGCAGTTACAATAGTAGCACCAGGACCAGCACTAGCACCAGCAGTACCGCCCACCTTAGTTTCCGATGATACCATTACTGTAGACGAGATATTTACGTTAACCCCTACTTATACTGGCAAAGCCACATTGATGGTTACATACAATGGTAAATCAAAAATGTTGAATTTATATGGCAGCAACAACCCAGTTGAGGTTACATTCCCGCATACCGGGAAGGCTGTATTTACATTGACTGACACTGTTGATACTGAGTGTAAAAAATTTTGTAGAAATAAAACAGCATCACGAACAGTTGATGTTGTTCCAAAACCAGATATACACTCATTTACTATAACCCCTGATAATGTGCAACCAGGCACACAAGTTACATTAACCGCAAATTTTAGTGGTGGAAAAGGATATATTACAAAAGGTTTTCAGAATATTACTCAGGTACAAAATGGAATCCAAGTGCCGTTTGATGCAATGCATAGCGACACGTTTACCCTTGCCGTTATAAATGATGTTGGTAAATTGGTTACAACAGATACAACATTAACTGTACAACCAGTGAACCCCCAAATAACACAATTTAAATCAAACCGCAAACAAATTCTTTCAGGTGAAGAGGTTGAGCTGACTATTCAATACACCGATGGAACTGCCACATTAACGGCCAATCCAGTCAATCCAGTAATGCCAAATTTAACCCCCGGAAAAACTGTAATAACAGAAACCCCAAATGTTACCACAACGTATGATCTTACCGTGGCCAATAGTGTAGGAAAAAATGTTCAACAACAAATTACAGTTGAAGTGTGTAATATGAAGTTTGAATTTCCACCCGAGGTAACACAAATTAGAAATACAAATACGTGGCATGTTTACACAGATAATAACCCATTTAATATCACCGTAAATACCGCATGTAGTGGCACGTTAACAAGTGTCAGTTCTGATCATAATGTTGCGACTGCGACTGCGACTGCGACTAATAATAATGTGGCCGTTACTATTGTTGGCCCCGGTGAAACCAAAATAACTGTGACAAAAGGCGAAATTACAAAAAAATTTACATTAGTAGTAGAACCGCGAATCACTTTTAATAATATCACGCAGACAGTTGATGACAACTTCAAATTGACAGTGTCGGCACCGAATGTTCAATATAGATATATAATTCTCAATAACTCAGACGACCGCGTGGCATCTTATACACAACAATATTTATTCACAGCACATAACCCAGGAATAACCCAAATCACTATTGAAGTGTCCGACCAATATAACAAATTTAAAAAACGATTTATAAATACGATAACTGTTGAACAAAAAAAAACAGTATTAGTAGTAAGAAGCCCAGTGTCAGCACCATCACCTCCGCTTAGACCTCCGCTTAGACCATCATCACTAGCATCATCACTAGCATCATCTTCGCTTATAGCACCGCCATCATCACCGATCGCTTCGCCTAGATCGCCGATTGTAGTAGTAAGACAGTCCGATAATGTATTCACAGGAGGTTGCACCGGACAATTACATCTCAATCCATTCATTCAATCATTTATTCAACGAGGCGGTAGCCGCGACAACATACCGGAGGATTCAACGGACAAATCAAGTATTCAAGTTCAAGTTCCCCCATCACTTGCCCTAATACAAATACCCGACAATAGATGGAGTTTTTTCCAAGCATTGCTTGGAATTACCTACGACCCGATTAATCCCGATATTCTTAAACAAGTTCGTGAACTGGCGAGTGCAATAACATGGTGCGCAGCTACTGATGCTGCTATTGATAAGAATACTAATAATATTGAAATAATTATAAATAAGTCAAGAGAAACCCGAGAAAAGAAAACGATTAATTTGAATGAGTACATAAAACTGATTTCAATTCCAAATGGATTAGAACCATGTGTTTATTTACTTGGGCGGACAACAATTCATGAATTGATTGGAAAATATGCGGCACATATTATGGGGAAACACATAATTGTAGTCACAGGTGATGATGAAAATTACACAGTTGATGAAAATTATGGCGATCCAGCCATGCCTAAAATATATTTGAAGTATACATCTAATACCAATGGGGCACATTATGATGTGCTTGAACCCCCGCAATTCACATGCACACAATCACAGCTACCATCCAATCCGTTCATTGAAGATTTTATTCAACGAGGTGGCAAGGGACCATTCAATGCAAACGTATTAAACACATATCCGCCACCACCCCGAAATGTAAATGTTCCAACAAACTGGAGGTTTTATCAAGATTTGCTTCCCGTTGCAGTACATATCAGACTATGTCGTCAATTGGCGAGTGCAATCACGTGGCGTACATTAAATACAAATGATTATAAGCCCGGCCTGAACAGAAATATAAGCACTACGGTAAATGGAACCCCCATGACCATAACAGGTACACAATTTGTGAAATTGATTTCGGTTGGATTTCCGGAACCATGTGTTCGCATTGATAAAAATACCCTTCCTCTAATTGGACAAGCCGCCGCAGACATTATAGGCAAGAATATACACATGAATGGTACGAACTTACCTTATGGAACTTATCCGGATACATTGGTTTTGGATATATCGGAATCACCATTCGCTTCTACAGCGGATAAAGCGGCAACAAGCGCAGCGGCAACAAGCGTACCACCACCAAGCGTACCACCACCAAGCATACCACCATCAAGCGTATCAAGCACAGCGGCAACAAGTGTACCAACACGCGTACTAAGCGCCAAAGCGGCATCAAGCGCAGCGAAAGCCGAACCGGTAGCCGCTTCGCCATCAACCATCGTTAAAGATAATACAGATAATACAAAGGCAAGAATAATAGATTTTACAAATGCACAAAATGGCATACCCCCATTACAATTGAAGAACATGGATTGTCCTACATATACAACAGCATTGGGTGAAATACAACTAGGCAAAAAATCTGGTCACTGGATATGGTACATTATACCAGCATCCATTGGAGTTTCAGATATTGCAATGTTTTTTAAGTTACCAAATGCAAATGTGACGCTTGAACAATATTTGAATAATGATATATTGGGTCCACGATATGTAGAAATGTTAACGGCAATAGGTATCCAATTGCAAAAGTTTATGAAAGATAAAACCTTAAACGATGATGATGTGCAAACATTTTTGGTTGATTTAATGGGGGGAAGTACATTTGACTATGACAAACTAAATAATTCACTAAGCATGTTTTATAGTTATCTTGTAACCCAAGGCAAATTGAATGACCAAATAAGATTGTTGGCACAGCATTTCAAAATACCACCAAGCCCACCATCAAGCACCAAGGCGTCACCAAGCGTACCAAGCGCAGCGGTAACAAGTGTACTAAGCGCGTTACCAAGTGTACCAAGCGCAGCGGCAACAAGCGTACTAAGCGCAGCACCAAGCGACAAAGCGGCAACAAGCGTTAAAGTGCCACCAAGCGCAGCGCAACCTGTTCATCCGCATCAGCTAATAATTGAAGAGATACAAAAAATGTTGAATAATGATGATATAACTATTCAGCGAAAGGCAGCGTTTGCACTTGAAAAATACAACTATAATTATGCAGAAGCAATTAATGCACTTAAACCACCCAGTCTTACCACGGAACAAGTTCAAGCGGCATATATAAACACACCAGCCAACTTGCAAAATCCAGAGAGATTTGTTGAATCTTATGTACAAGATAAATTAATACCCTTATTACCCAACCCAGTTTATGAGGATGACGAGCATCGTCGTAGTTTGAACGCATTTCCATCAATTTTTCATGTATGGCGTGTAATCAATACTGTGGGAGAGGGCAATTGTTTAACCCATGCATTTTTGCAATGTTTGTCTTCAACCTATGGAAAAATCACAGGTCAAGGATACGCAAATAAAAGTAAGGTTGCTCGAGATTTTCGTTTAACGTTTTCTAGTAAAAGTGATTTGGCACGTGATAAGTTAGAATATGAAATTGGTGACGGAATGGCAGATTTGTCGGACCTACAAATATTGGACTATTCCAGATTATTTAATGTGATAACGGTTGTATTTGAACAGGTTATGGTCAATCCATCAGAACACATGGCGAATCCAATTATTGCGCACAATTTACACAGTGGATCAAACTCCAACGACACAGTGATATTCATTCACGCAGATGGTGGGCATTACTCATCAGTTATGCTGCCAACCAGGAAATTCACAATGACATTGGAGGATGCACAAAAAATTGAAGAGTTACAAGAATCATTGACATAATGTTGTATCTATTCAAACGGCGCCGATTCCAGACGCATGATCTCGCGTTTTTCATCAATCGTCAAATGCCGGACCTGATTCAGCGGGTCGTCCACATTCGGGTCGTAATTCGGGTCGGTCAAGGAGCCCCGGTTCGCAAAGAACACGTCCATGACGGACACCGTTTTGCTCATGGGTTCTGCATTGGGCATGTCGTCATTGATCCATTCTTCCACCACGACGAGGTCTTCTTCGTAGTGATTGTTCGGATTGGTCGGATTCTTCGGATCGGGTTCATGCCGATTCTTGCGAGTGATCCACGACCGCACAAACCACTGCGTGTATCTGAACGGCCGTCCGGAATTCGTGCGATCCGCTTTGCCGAATTCGTCGCGGCGGGTGCGGTGCACCCAAATGGGGCTCCAGCGCGGCTCAGAGCGTTCATATTTCAGGCGGAATCGCCAAATGGGGGCCAGTGTTTTGTAAAGCGCCTGACGAAAATACGGGACGCACGCGGTGCAGAACCGGTACCCACAATTGTAATGTTCGGTGGGTTCGCCGTGAATGTCGTCTGCGGAGGGTTGCATGTCGCCGCACAGGTAGCACTTGCGCCCCATGATGAAGCACATCTGCATCGGCGGGGGTAGAATGCCGGTGCCGTACCAGTCAATTTCGGATTCATCGTACATCCGGGGATCAATGGTGCGATGCGGCAAGTCGTGATTGCCGAGCCGATGCTGCGTAATCAAGTTGTCTGGGTTGCACAAATGCAGAGGCGTGTCGGCGCTTGGAGATTGCATGGATTGGATTAATTTGATTTGATTTGATCTGATTTGATTTGATTTGATTTGATTGTTTCACTTCTCATCCGGGTTCAATTTTTTTGAATTTTGTATTACAATTCAAAAAAAAAAAAATAAAAATAGGGGGTGGTTTTTATATCCTGACCCACTCCGCGGGAAACAAGTCGCGCGTGTCGTGCATTTGCAACGCAGGGCCGAACCACGTGCTCGGGTAGCACACCGTTTTGCCCGGGGTCTGGTTTAAATAAGCGCCCCACCAGCTGAACGTGCTGTTTGCAATGATGTTATAATTGCACACGCTCATCAGCAGCAGCTGCTTCCAGTCGGCAACTAGGTCGGGCACCTTGTGGAACTGGCACCGTTCCCCAACCGCGGGATCTGCCATTAATTGGTGCATGTGGTTCAAAATGACCGCATTGTCGCACGCCTCGCCAAAAAGGAGCACATGAATGCTGCCCGCGTCCGGGGTAACGCCCCGCACTATGTGGTTCAAGGCCCGCCGGTAATACTCCAGAGGCAAAACGGGGTGCAAATCTTGAATGTGCGTGTAATCCCCGATGCGAAAGTGCATCGCAACGGTGACTGCTCCAGACGGAAACCACGCGCTTTCTGCCCGAATGCCGCGCTGCTGATCCCGGAGCTGGAGCTTGTCGTAGATCGCGTCTTGCACGTCGTTAAAGTACTTGTGGCTTTGAAAGTAGCCGAACAGCTTCATATCCGGTTTTCGGGGCAGCGGAGTATACGCGAATGCGGGCTCTCGGTACTCCGGCAGCCGCATGAAGCGCTGCACGTTGGCCTGCGTGGGAATCACCGTCATCGGGATTAAACTACGCAGCAGCGTGTTCCAATACGTGGGCCGTTTTCCGACGGCATCCGTCGGTACGCGCAGAAAATAACACGCGCCGCCGGTGCGAATGGCCGCAGCCAGTGTGGCAAACACCTGGAAGAGCTGGTTGCCAAGGCCGCCGTTGATCAAAACCGTGATCATGGGTTTGACTTGTGAAATTGTGAAATCTTGTGCAATCCGATGCAGCTATGTGTTTATGTGTGTTTTACTGTTTTTATTTTACATTAACTAACATTTTTAAACAAACACGCAATTTAATGAGTATGAATCGTTAAACGACTGGTGTAAAATTAAAGGTCGTATCCATTCAGACTTTAGTTGTTGATATAGAGTTTCATATATTTTCGCGTCACTGTAAACTGCATGCAAAACTTTTTCGTCGGTAGTATCAGTATCAGTTCTTTTTGTGACTTTCAAATAAGACCCGATTGAATAATTTGTTAACGGTATTGGATATGTAGGTTGAATAAATCTTGGATTTTTGCGTTCATGTGCTCCTTCTTCTTTTTGTTCATCCGCTTCAATGTATTCAACTGTTGAACCTATCAAATGTTGTCTTAAATATTCCAAGTTATTGCTGATAATATTTTGTGCAAAAATGTTATGCCAACTTCCAGTAAAATTTCCTGCATATGTTGGAATTATGAATTTTTTCCCAAAAAACATGGTCTCATGAGTCAACGAACTTATAACTTCGCGAATAGCAATGACCTTTTGAATTAACTCTGACTGTGTTTCAGTATCCAGAAAAGACAACGTTCCGTTAAATGAATTTTCTTTAAAATTAAAAAATAGTTCTCCACCCGGTTCCAAAAAATAATAATACAAGTATGCGATGAATGACGGAGCAATTTTGAATAAAAATTTAGCAGTGGATGCATCAAATACGATGAGCTTGAACCTATTCAATTCAGGAATCATATGAATTTGGAATGGAAAATATAACTGATACCATTGATTGTCTGGCTTACCTTTGCAGTCGTTCGGATGGTCGGCCCAACAAAAATCTGGATGCAACGTTTCAATAATATTTCGGTTCAAGTCATTTTCGCATTTGTAATCAACACCAATCAACATTGTCCCATTTTTCAAATTATCGCTTGACTGCACCATATTTATGAAATCTTGAAAGGTTGTTACCTCAATGTTTGAATGTGACGTGGTTAATTCCCTAAAAACACCACCATACTGATTTTTTCGTAATTCTTTGATTTTTTTTTGATTTTTTTTTGATTTTTTTTTATTTTTTTTGATTTTTTTTGATTTTTTTGTTTTTTATATTTATTTGAGCGACGATATTTCATTTTTTTTTAATTATTTTTCTCTTTTTTATTAACTTATATTTTTTTATAGGAGAGGTGCGGAGAACCTTGGTTCTCCGGTAAACCTTGGTTCTCCGCCACATAGACGTCCTTCAGCAGCCGGGCCGACGGGTCCAGGACGCCCTCGCAAAACGGGTGCCTCCAAAAATACGGGATGGTCTCGGCGCGCCCCTTACCAGGAAAGCATTGGGCAAATATAGTCCGGTAGTAGTAGCTCTCCTTGTCGTACGGCGCGTTGTGCTTGAATTTTTGCAACTCAGTCGCAACGCTGATCTCTACGTCGCTCACGCGCTTGTCCGCGTATTCTTGGATGATTTGCACCCAGGTGCGATCGTGCCCGCTCACGCCGTCGCTGAACGCCTCCTTGCGCCGCCACATGACGTCCTCCGGCAGCAGCCCCTCAAACGCCGTGCGCAGCAGGTGCTTTTCTACCGCATGCTCGGCGCCGTCGCCGAACCGCTTCATCCACGGCGGCAGGCTCATCACGAATTCCAGGAACGCCTTGTCGGCAAACGGCACGCGCGCTTCCAGCCCGGCGCCGCTGATGCTCTTGTCCGACCGCAGCAGGTCAAAGCAGCGCACGTCGCGCACCATGCGCGTATTTTCCCGGGCGAACTCGTGGTCGCTGGGCGCTTTGGTGAACCCGCGGTACGACCCGAAAATCTCGTCGCTCATGTCGCCGCAAAATATGACCACGTTGTCCGTGTTGTCGTAAATGTACTTGCTGACCAAGTAGTTGCCCACCGACGCGCGCACGGTGGTGGTGTCGTAGCTCTCAATCTGGTAAATGGTGGCGTCAATGGCGTCCAAAAACTGCTGCTCCGTCAAGCACACCTCGTGGTGCCGCGTGCCCAGGTACTCGGACACGCGCCGCGCCCACTTCAGGTCAACCGATCCCTCCAGCCCGATGGCGTACGTGTCCACCACCGCACCAGGCGCTTGCGCTTCTACCACCAGCGCGGTGACAATGGAGCTGTCCAGCCCGCCCGACAGCAGGCAGCCCACGGGGCGCTCGCTCATCAGCCGCTTGCGCACCGCGGATTCAAACAGGGCGCGCACCGATGCGCACGCACTGGCTTCCATTGCAGCGGGCGACGATGTGACGTCGTCCAAAGACGCCGTGCCGAAACTGTAGATGTACGGCACCTCTTGGGTCTCGTCCAGGCGAAGGCACTTGTAATAGGGCTGCAAGTGCGAAGCAAACTTGGAGGTTGCGTTGGTTGCGTTGGTTGCGTTGTCGCCGTCGCCGTCGCATTGCTTGGACAAGGTCATGAAGCACCCGCCGGGAAACTGCTCCACGTGACCGCAGTGCTGCAGCGCCTTCATTTCGCTGGCAACCGAAATGTCGCGCTCGTAGTCGCTGGAACTGCCGATGTAGAGGGACCGCACGCCGAACGGGTCGCGCGCAACGTGCACCAAGTCGCGCTCGCGGTCAATGAGCACGAGCGAAAACACGCCGTCCAACTCCCGCAGCGTGGCGCACATGTCGCCATTAAATAACTTATACAAGTGGACGATGACTTCGCAGTCGGACCCGCCCACGCATGTTAGTCCGTGCTTTTCAATGAGCGCGCGATGGTTGTAAATCTCGCCGTTGCACACGAGCTCGCAGCCCAGCAGGTCAAAGGGCTGGTCACCGGCGGGAGTCAACCCGTTGATGGCCAGCCGGTGGAAGCCCATGCAGCGCTGGCCGGCCACCACAAACCGGCTGTTGTCCGGCCCCCGATGACAGATTTTAGCAAAGTTTTGTTGCAGCGTGTGGAGCAGGGTCGTGGAAATGCGCTTGCCCGAATCAATTCCAGTTGCTTCGTAATAAAAAATGCCGCACATGGATAAAAGTCGTTCGTATTCAATCTCTAATGGAATGAATAAACCAAACGCTTTAAATGAGTGTTCAAAAAAATATAAATATTATTATAGCATTACAATACAACAACAATCCAGGTCCACATCCATCAACCATTCATGTCCATGTCCCGAATTCCGACCCAGGAGCCGTTTTATGGCGTGCCCCACGGGGTGGCGTATTGCCAGCAAGAGCGCACCGAGGAGTTAAGCAGCCGCATGCGGGACCGCAACATTCCGTCGGCGGCGCTGCAGCCCCAGCTGTGCGCGCGCCCGGTACTCACCAAGTACGCGATCATGCCCATTCTGGACCAGCGTAAGGAAGCCACCGTGCCGCTCGCAACCTACCCCGTGTACAACCCGGCCCGCGTGTTCAACCCGGGCAGCGCCGTGGCCCCGTGGTCCGGCTACGCCACGGCGGTCAACGTGGAGTCCACGCTGCGCAACCAGTTCTTCGCGCTGCAAAAATCCGAACAATCGGCATACGTGCCGTCGTCGGACAGCGACTTGTACAACGTGCGCATTGACTCGCGTCAAATTCCACAAACTCATCCGCTGCTATTTAAAACCGAGCGGTTTGCGCCCGTTAACCCGGACTGCTTCAACCTGGCCAATCGCGTGTTCAACAACTCCACGCGCACGGAAATTAAGAACGTGGAATAACGAATGAGAAAAAAATGCAACGGAATATATTATATATACCTATACTATGTTTTGTATCACATAATTTACCCGCAAATGGCACAAATGGTACTGGTGGATCCAGCTTCTGTGCAATGCATATACCTGCAAAATGAAGGTTCTGGCCAATTTACGCAAGTACAAGGTGGCATCCTGTATGATTTTTCCCGGTTATATTGTTTAACTCCTAACGGAATGGCGCGTGATTTGGAATTAGGAAGTGATTTTGTTATCAGTGAGCAGGGCATATTGACATTGAACCCATCGCGCGTTAAGCCAATTTCGTTTCACCTTACGGAGGAGTCTCGCGATCACCCCGTAATGAAAATGACATTCTCAAATAACTCGCTCATAATTCCTTTTAATGCGAATGTCGCAGCGTTGCAAGTTTTCATTCCCTCAAACCAGGTTAACGTTGAAATTCCAATTACTTATCATACAGATTATGTTGACTCGCTGCTGCCCCGCGTTGCAGTATCGCAAATGCCTCCCGTGACCCCCATTGATCCAAACGACATGATAGCACAGTTCGCGGGAGACTTTCGGAATGTGCATTTGCATGCCAACTTGCAACTGCCACACTGTCAAATGGAACAACTTGTTTCGGCTCGTGTCAATTTTGCACACCTCACTGAACCCATTTGCTCATTTTTGGATTATTTATTCCAAACCACTGAATCGTTACCCGACGGTATGCCAGAAAAGTACGCCATAAAAGTTCCTTATATTTATAGCATTGACATGCGAACCATGACATGCACAAGAAGGCAAATGTTAAAACATGATATTGCCATTCCTCTTATGACTCCTGAAGAATTTGCACATTACAACCGTTTCACAGCTATTGAATATCACTTGATCCGTTACACCATGTTTCAAATGATGCTGAGCTACCGAAAATTTACATATGAAGAATTTCAAACTTGTCCGGAACATCATATGACATTTGATTTATATTACAGAAGAGGCGCAGGGGAAATAGGATTTCATTACGACTTAACCCCTGGCAACATTGTGTCCTTGGTTGGATTGTTATACAGCATGCCTCCCGGCCATGTGAAGGTGGGGCCGCAACTTATTCCGCGCAAATATCGCACAGATGGGATTATTTCTGACACAAACGTTATACCAATAAGCGCATTTGTCCATCGAAACTCGGTCGTCCTGTTTAACAACGCAACGTGTTCACACTCCACCCCTAATGTAGCAAATTTTATTTCAAGAATGCCGTATCAGGTCGGGTATGAAGTCAGAGACCAGCAGCACGAGCGCATTCATACTGCCACATTGAATGTCACTCACGACCCAATTAAATTTCCTGACATCATTCGGGAAAAACTACATGAATCATCGGTTAATCCGTCGCGGACATTTTTGCGGTCTTGGCACATTGTGAACATTTCACAAGCACAACTGGCATTTATAGCCCACCCTGAACACGTCGTATTTTCAAATGATATGCCATTTCAGACAATAGCGGAAGAGACCATGAGGGAATGTTTTGAATGGCTAAGAACGGCAGGATGCATGTGCGTTGAAGTTGCAACGGATGATGCAACCGGAGAAATAGTTCTTCCGTCAAAACTGCTGGGACATCTGCGGGGGGGAAGGATCATGTCGGCTGCACCGAAATTGCAGTTCGGGTCTCCGAACACCCGAGTAAAGGTACAGTCAAAAACGCAGTATTCGCAACGTTCAAAAATAACATCCCCCATTCGGGCATATACTCTCTCCATCTCCCACCTGAAACAACAAATTGGTTCAAAATTGAAAAAGATGCGTGCCGTTCTTAAAAATCCGAAAAAGAACTTTGTTGTCATGTCAGGACCAATGCGTACCCAGCGGCGGGCACATTCGCATTCACAAAACTCGCCAAATAAACGCAGTTACACTCGTAAAGTGCGTTCAGCACCTTAATTCATTTAAATTGAAAATTTACAAACAATTGCATGTTTATAAACTTTTAAATTGCACCACAACAAAACAACGAAACAACGTGAATCAATTAAAGCGAGCTGAGCATGGCGCCCACATAGCCGGAGGTGTAGTAATACACCGTGGCGAACACAACGGCGTGCACGAGCGCAACCACGTGCTTGGAGCCGTTGGGAGGGATGCGCAACAGCACGTTGGGGCTGAGCACGTAGAATAAAAACACGAGGTACAGGAAACTGGAAAAATTAAACATTGGTTGGCTTTTGGTTATACTTTACCATCATAAAAAAAACCCAAGAGAATTGAATTGAATTGAATTGAATTGAATTGAATTGAATTGAATTGAACTTGTTACCATTTACGTTTAACTTTCATGGTCTTAGTTCTTACCTCAGCGTGGTGTTTTTGCGTTTTCACCAAGCTGGCATCCTTTATCTTCTTTGCGCCCTTTGACCCCTTAAAAAACTCAATCAAGTGTTCCATTATTTTTTTGCTAATGATGCGGTCAATTTCTTGCTCCATCGGGTCCTTCGGCACGTGGGCAGCAGTGAACCGCTGCATGAAGTGCGCAACCTTGGCGCGCAACTCCGGTACCGCCGCATTTGTGGACTGCCGCAGCGCATCGCTCTGCGCGAACCGGTCCATCAACGTTTGCACGCTCAGCTGGTGCGTGTAGGGTTTTACTTGGATGTAGTACACCTTCCCGCGCTCCATGTGCGAATGCATCTGGTCGTCCAAAAAGCACACCTCCACGTTTGACGGCAGCTTGGTGCACCGCATGAAGTCGTCGTACGTTTTATTGTGCGTGGTGCGCCCCACTTCTATTATCTTCCCGTCCACTTTGAACGCCGCCACGATTTGGTCAAACAGCGGTGCGCCCAGTTTGGATTCCATGTATCGGATGATGTGTGCCACCCAAGCCCGCGGCCCGTTGTTGTTGGTGTACACCATGACGCCGCAGCACTCGCCGGCGTCCTTCCGCTGCTTCAGGAACCGCAGAATGTCCAAAATGTTCGGTCGCAGAAATTCGGGGAACGCGTCCATCAAGTGGTTGAAGTGCGCGTATTGGGCCGCGTCGTCGTTGTTCCACGCCGTTTGGATCAGCGCGTCGCAAAAAATGCCCAGTTCCACGAAATATCCTAGCGTTTCATCCACATCAATGACCACAATTTTTTTTTTCGGGGCGTCCGTCATGATTATGTAAAACCCCTAAACCAAAATATAAACCCAGCGCTATAATTTATCAATATTAAAATTTGTAAGATTATTTAAGGTACTTTTTGATTCATTTGATTCATTTGATTCATTTGATTCATTTGATTCATTTTGGATTCGTTTGAAAATCTTTTATCCGGGATTAATAGGGAAGCGACCTTGATTTTGGTTTTTGCTTGGGTTTGAAATGAACGCACCGCAGTCCATGGCCATGGCCATGACAAAGACCGATTACGAGAAAATTCTCTCGTATTACAAAGTGCCATTTGATAAATTGAGCAATCAAGAGATAAAAACAAAAGCAGAAGACATTTTAGCAACCAAATTGTGCAAGTGCATCAAGGCCGTGGAAAAAAAGGTGGGCACTCAAAACGCAATTGCGCTTTGCACGGCCAGCGTGTTTAGGAAAAAGGGGTTGAAATATTTTGACATGTCATGCAAGGGCCGGTCGCAACTGCAGTCCCGCAAAGGACGAAAACTTGCCAAGACTCGCAAAAATATTATAGCAGTTACCTGACCTGACATTTGATGGATGTTATATAACGTCCGAGCCAGCATCCGAGCCAGCATCCGAGCCAGCATCATCGTCTGATCCAGCATCCAAATAATCCATTGCAATCAATATGAGGCGCTCTTGTTGGCTCAATCGCTGAAAAATAATAACCTCGTCCATGTTGATGTGAAACATTGCGGGGTTGGGGTGCGTTTTGCAAAGCAACGATATTCCCGTTTGGCCGATTTTGATGTCGCACACGATGGCCCCCCGCGCCAGCGTGATTCGCTCCGGATTTTTCAAATCAATCCACCGAATGTATGCCCCGTGGGTCAGGCCGTTTAAATCGTCCACGTGGCGATAGTCCTTTAGTTTGGTCATGTAATCCTGCAACACGTGGGGGGTAAGGTCCAACTCGCGCAATTGGTGCAGTTTCACAGCCGTGATTTTGCGCGTGTTTAACGTGGATATAACCGAATTGTTTTCATTCTCCAGCGCCTTCTTGAACCGCGGGTCATTGCACAGGGTGGACGCCATGGATTGGATCACATATATCTATGTATTTTTTTATTCTGTTTTTTTTTATGTTATTTTGATAAACAATATAAACAATATAAACCTACGTTGACGCAATACTGCAATCATTGCCGCCACAAACCTTTTTTTTAATGTTCAAACATATAAAACTGGTTGCTGCAAAGTTCGCAAATTTAATCGCGAAATCAGTAAAATCAATTCGTCCCACAGGAACCCATTCACAATTGCAACCATTCATGCGTAAATCGCATGACGACGACCAAGCACCAGAAGTGCCAGCACCGGAAGTGACAGAAGTGCCAGAAGTGACAGCACCAGAAGTGAAAGCATCGGAAGTGACAGCACCAGAAGTGCCCGACCAACAATTGATTACGCCGTTGACGCTGGCCGACGCGGCGTTTACGTATGAACCGTGCGACGCCGCTGCGATTCAGCAATGGAAAACGGCCGATAAAAGCGACATTCGGCGGCTCATTGCAATCATCGGGCAACTTTATTTTTTTTCGGAATGCAGCAAGCGATGCATGCGAAGCTACGAGTTGCACAAGGACGACATCCCCAAATACATCGCAAAAATTAGACGGCGTCCGCACCTCCATATTTATACCGACCACATTGACGTGCACGATAACACGACAATGTTCTACATGTATCGCCGGCTGAAAACGATGATTGGCATGTTTCACATCAACGACTTCATGGTGCGGGTAGAGCACGCGTTTGACAATTCGCAAATAATAGCCGAGCATTTTGTCGTGCAACGGCTGTTAGCGTTAGCGCACGCGCCCGGAGGCGGCATTGATGCCGAACACCACATTGTGCTTCCGGTGTGCGTGCAGCTCAACAACATTGACAAAATACCGGAATCGGCGCGCACCATGTTCCACCACATTTCGTACAGCATTCAACCCGTGGTTGCGCATTCCCACACGCTGGACACGTGGTTTCGCAGATATAAACCAAGCACCGCGTTGATTGTAAAGCTGTGCGGGCAAATGGCCCGAGCGCTGCACCATTTGCACGTGCACGACATTGTGCACGGGGACATTAAACCCACCAACACGCTTGTATGCGTTAGACGCAGCGATGATAATCACAGTAACGATGATCACAACAACGATAAACGCAGTGACAGTGACAGTGGTAGTGATAATCGCAGCTATTGCGACGCAACCAATTCCAACCCCGTGCTTTATGTCATTGATTACGGCATGTCGGGTCTGCACAATGAAAGCGAGGGAACCGGCGGAACCAAACCGTTTTGCGCGCCGGAAACCGGCAATGGTTGCAACTCCGCGGCAGACATTGACTCCTACAAATGGGTGGCAAACCGTAAAGAAAATGACATGTGGTCATTCGGGCTCATGTTCTTCACAATGGTGACCCTGCGCAAATGCGTGTTCTATAAAAAAGATTATCCCACCGGGTTTTTTGACGCCAACGGACACGTAAGCGCATCTTACATAGAGACCGTTGCGCATGAACCGCTGCGCAGTTTATTTCGGCGCACGCTGTGTCCAGACGAAACCAGATTAACTGCCCGTGAATTTTTAGACGAAATCAATCAAATCAATCAGGAAATGCAGTAAGTAGAGTGCATTTAGTTGTCTTGTCATTGCATTGGTTGCATGGGTTCGGTAGATGATTGCATTTGTTCTGTAGATGATTGCATTGGTTCTGTAGATGATTGCATGGGTTCTGTAGATGATTGCATGGGTTGCGCTGGTTGCGCTGGTTTCGTTATTATTTTCTTTTCAATTGCATCCCGCTTCACATTTTGCTGCTGCAGTAACCACATGCACAGCTTGTCCAACACGCTGAGCGTGTTCATGTAGGTGCGGTATTTGAAGCAGCACACCGTGGTTAAAGTTTCCGGAAACTGCATGCTGCACCACCAGTACGCCGGAATGTAAAGGATTTGTCCCGCGCGCAGTTCCACGTCCATGGTTTTCACTTTATCAAAGTCGGCCCGGTATTCCGGTTGTATTTGCCACGGGTTCACGGGCGACCGAAACTCAAAGTTGTCGTAGTCGGACACGGGGTACAGGTACTTGCTGGCATGCGGCGCAATGAGCCGAATTTTAATGGTGCCGTGCGTAACCAGATAGTAATTGCGGTAATTCAGCTCGTACCGGAGCGGGGTTTGGGTGCCGGGGGACGCGCACACCACGTCATACGCGCATTTGGACACCATCGCCGGGCGCAAAAACGCGTCATTGTATTTGAACGTTTTCACGAGCCCGGTTTCTTCCAGGAATTCCCCGTTGTTTTCGGTGATGTAGCGCGCGTCCTTGTCGCTGCGGAACGTCTCGGCGACCGTGTGCAGCGTGAGCGGCACGTACAAATCGGTCGCATCGGCTTCTTCCGCGGGGTCTTTCACGTTGCGGAGGCGCACGTCAAACGCGCCGTACGTGGATCGCATCGCAGCCAGCGTGCATGATTCCATAAGTCGCTCATTCGCGTAGTCAAACATCACCGGCTGCCGCAGGTCACACACCTCTTCCAATTTGTCCTTGGACGGCTGGTCAATTTCATACACCTCCAGGTCGTTGCTGGTCTTCAAATGGAAGTAAATGTGCAAATACAGAAATAATACCACACAAAACACGATCACGGCAAACACAGATTGCATGGATGATTGTTTATATATTAATTATGTTTTGCGCGGATGTTTTAAATACTTATTATTGTGCTACAATATTTTTTCGTACCATTTATACGAAAAAATTTGGGTTACATGTGCCCTGTTTCATTTATTGTTTCATTTATCATGTATTTCAAGTGCGACATTCGGGGATTGCTCCTCTTGCTCCTCTTGCTCCTCTTGTCCCTCTTGCTCCTCTTGTCCCTGTTGCTCCTCTTGTTCATCTTGTCCCTGTTGCTCCTGTTGCTCCTCTTGCTCATCTTCCTCCGCTTGTCCCTCTTGTCTCTCTTGTCTCTCTTGTCCCTCTTGTCTCTCTTCTTGGCCGTCTTGCTGGCCCCTGCTGTTGCTGCCTTTCATTACCACTGGTCCTTGGGACGACAAGAGCTTTAACAGCATGATGTTTATTTCGTTGATGGTTTTTTGTTGCGCGTACAGCAATTCACGCAGTTCCCGGTTTTCGGTTTGAACGGACTCTATCTGTTCAATGATTTCGGACAAATTGGAATTGGTCATGATGTTGTCCACGATTCCGCCCACAAACTCGGGATCGGACATGAGATCCGACTTGATATCCAAGTCCGCTTGGTTGCTGGTTCCGGTTCCATTGAGGCTGTTCAAGGACCCGGTTTCAATGCAGTTCAGGCGATTCTTAATTTCATCTATGGTTTGACTCTGTTGGAACAACAAATTGTCCATTTGTTTCATGACATAAATGGGCGGTGCAGGCCAAGACAATCTGGGAGGTTGCTGCTGCTGTTGTTGTTGGTTCCGGTTCCCTTGAGGCTGTTGTTGTTGTTGTTGGTGCTGAGGCTGCTGTTGGTGATGAGGCTGCTGTTGTTGTTGGTGCTGAGGCTGCTGTTGGTGCTGCTGTTGCTGGTTCCGGTTCCCTTGAGGCTGCTGTTGCTGCTGCATCTGTTGCATTTGTTGTTGCTGCATTTGCTGCATTTGCTGCATTTGCTGCATCTGCTGTATCCGCATCTGCTGCTGCTGCTGTAAAAACTGCTGCCGTTGCGCAGGGGTTAAATTTGCTAAAGGCGGAGGAGGAGCTTGACCGGGAGGGCGTTGCATTGATTGCATTGATTGCATTGATTGCATTGGTGTCTGAACCTGGTTTGCGCGCCGCTTCTTTGCGGCAGAAATGGAAGCAGAACTACTCATCGTGTATGGCTGGATATATGTACGGATATAAATGCAGATGATACTATTATTTTATATTCTTTGCGCAATTAATGCATTTTATCGCATTCATTGGGTTTACTGTGGCGCTTATTGTCGCATCGTCATTGGAATGGCGTCATGGCATTGGTACCCCTGCACTTCAAAGTCGCCCACCTCGTAGTCGTTTATGTTGTCATGCAGCGCCCGAATCGCGATTCTCGGGAACTCGTGCGGCTCCCGTCTGCACTGTTCTTTCAGCGCGTCCACGTGGTCGTCGTAAATGTGCGCGTTGCCCAGGTGGTAGATGAACACGTGCGCGTCCAGGCCGCAGTGGTGCGCCAACAAGTGGGTCAGCATGCTGTACGACGCAATGTTGAACGGCACGCCCAACCCCACGTCCCCGCTGCGCTGATACAGCGAGCACGACAGCCGGGTGCCGTCCGTGACGTGGAACTGCGCAAGCACGTGGCACGGCGGCAGCGCCATTTCAGACAGCTGGCACGGGTTCCACGCCGTTATAATTAATCTACGCGATGTGCGCTGCTCGGGATCCTTTAGCGCATCAATGATTAACTGCAGCTGGTCCACGCCCTTTTTACAATTATCATTATTATTCGCAGGGTACTCGCCGCCGAAGTTCCGCCATTGAAACCCGTAAATCGGTCCCAAATCCCCATCCGGTCGTCCATTGCTGTTGCCGTCCCAGATGTGCACGCCCTGCGCCTGCAGCAGCCGGTTGTCGGTTTGCCCCCGAATGAACCATAGCAGCTCCTTTAGGCACGTCTTCCACGCCAGGCGCTTCGTCGTTAGGAACGGCACGCGGCGATCATTTAGCGAGAAGTGCATGGCCGCGCCCACCACGGCAAACGTGGCACCGTTGCGCCCCTCTTCCTTGGTGCCTTCCGAGAGAATATCATCAATTAAATTCAGGTACTGGTTCTCTTCGTGACGCAGGGGGAATTCCTGGATTGTGGGATGCACAATGGGGGCCATGCGGTATTTGTTGTACTCTGCCAGGGTTTTCAGCATTTGGGTTGGTTATTGGTTATGCGTGTATGATAATTGGGCGATACTCATTTATATCATTGTTGGCATTTTCATTTTAATTTTCTCTCTTCATTGTAAATATAAAAGTTCAATACATACGCGCAATAAGTATGGACGCCATAGAAATCACCGCCAAGGACACCGCTTCCGCAGGCGGCGGCTTTTTCAAGCAAGTGTTTAAGCTGAACGAGGACGCGCAGGGCGAGGTTTTAAACATGATGCAGTACGTGGCCATCGGATTCATCCCCGCCATCATCGTCATTTACGTCATTCGGTATTACGTGCCCGACCCGGACGATGAGAAGGGCAGTTTGACAATTGTGGCCGAGATTTTCGCGCAGACGTTCGGCATGCTGCTCGGCATCTACTTCATCCACCGCATGATCATTTACTTTCCCACTTATAGCGGCATCAAGTACGAGCGCTTCCACATCATCAACATCCTCATGGTGTTTGTCATGATCCTGTTCTCCATTAAGACGAAGCTGGGCGAGAAGGCGCAGATCCTGGTGGAGCGCGCGGTGGACATGTGGTCCGGCAACGGGAATAAAGGCGGCCCAGCACAAGGCCAGGGCCAGGGCCAGGTGCGCGTGACGCAGCCCATCACGGGCTCCATGGCGTCGGGCGTGCCCATGACGGCGCCGCCCCCACCCCCGCAGCTCACAAGCAACCGGGCCCAAATGGGCATGGCCAGCATGGGCAATGCCATGAGCGGCATGGTGAAGGACTTTAACGCCATGTACTCCGGCGGCGGGCCGCAGCAACAACAGCCGCAACAACAACAACAGCAACAACCAATGATGGATTACGAGCCCATGGCGGCCAATGAAGCGGGCTGGGGTAATTCTAGCCTATTTTAAAAGGGGGGGGGCGATGAACGCCCCCCTTAAACCCCCTCCTTTTTTCCCCTTTGGACCCTCCTTTGGACCCTCCTTTGGACCCTCCTTTGGACCCTCCTTTGGACCCTCCTTTGGACCCCTTTGGACCCCCTCTTCATTTTATAAATATTTTATGCACATTTTGTATAACCCCCTTGTAAAATATTTATAACAAATGGAACCAGCACTTCGTTTAATTGCTCAATTAAGAAATCCAGCGTCCGTTGAAACTCAACATGCAATGCGCTTGCTGCACACTACTAATCCTAATGACATACCAATGTTAATTAATCAACGCATGGATTATCGTCCCTTGTTCGCAGGCTTTATTGATGTCATCGTCATCAACGATTACACTGCCGATTATCAAGGGGTTGAAAGAGAATTTGCTGCAACTGTACCAGGGTTAAATGCAGATTTATGGATTGCGTTTGTTACAGAGCTTCGGCAGTATTTGCAGCAACAGGCACAACAGGCACAACAGGCACAACAGGCACAACAGGCACAACTGCAACACCAGGCACAACTGCAACACCAGGCACAACTGCAACAACAACAGGCACAACTGCAACACCAGGCACAACTGCAACACCAGGCACAACTGCAACACCAGGCACAACTGCAACACCAGGCACAACACCAGGCACAACTGCAACACCAGGCACAACTGCAACACCAGGCACAACTGCAACAGCAACAGGCACAACTGCAACAGGCACAACAGCAACAGCAACAGGCACAACCGCAATCCAATATTTTTACCCGGCCACAGCAACGACTGCAACAGCAACAGCAACGACAGCAACAGCATCCGTACGACCCCGAGGACCCTGTAGTACACGAAATAGGTGCGAACGGCAATTGGCACCGATGGAATGGTCATGCATGGGTAGACACTGGAAGACGACCTAATAGCGGTGGTTACAAAGGTCGTAAAAAATCCATGCGCAAATATTGTCGTCGTCGCAATTCCATTCATCGTCGCAAAAAATCCATTCACAATAAAAGGCGAATGAAATAAAAATTGAAAATATTTACAATGGCCAATGACTTCAAACAAATACGAGACAAATAAACAATGCCCGCATTCCTTGGAGAGATTGTCGTTGAATTCATGCAATCATGAATTTTTTAGTTTATCCATTTTCAAAAAAATTGATGAAATAATACAACGGCACTTGCACCTTGCATCTTGCAGTCATGCCCGCACACAATCCGAACAATCCGAATAAATCAGCCAAGGCCAAGACCAAAGGAATCTCCAAAACGCTTGACATTGCGGGCAAATCCCGAAAAGAGGTGGGAGATGTCGGCGAGCGCTTCGTGTGTAACACCATCCCTTGCCAAACGTGCGGAGTCCGCCAGTGGCACAACTTGAACAAAAATAACCCCAATTTCCCGGGCGTGGATCTGAAATGCTTGCACTGCGGGACGTACGCGCAGGTAAAAACCGGAAAGCATCCGCTGACCCCTCATCGCACCGGTTGGAAAATACCGACCTCCCCTGCAACCGTTCGTGATGCAATACAAAAATACAAGCGCAAGATGCGGTACATTCACGTGGCATACGATAGCAAGTGTCGCGTGACTGAAGTCTGCGTGTCCGAGGTGATCACGCGCAAGA
>Ga0209770_10000112_pt1 | contig 47175 bp, 36 predicted proteins | sample LauGreSu1BDMLBDD_2_FD_187572 | JGI IMG/M metagenome (GOLD analysis project Ga0209770, IMG submission 187572) | Freshwater lake microbial communities from Lake Michigan, USA - Su13.BD.MLB.DD (SPAdes) (version 2) | ecosystem: Environmental > Aquatic > Freshwater > Lake | place: Lake Michigan, USA... | reverse complement strand
CGCGGAGAAAGTCCTCGATCAGGGCGGTCAGCTGCTCGGGTGCCGCCTCCCACATACCATGACCAAGATCGGGTAGCGACACGCTGCGTGCATCTGCTCGCAGCTCGCTGGCGCGAGCGGTCGCGTTCCACAAATCGTCGCGCGGTCGAAGGATCATCAAGGGCTGGGTCAGTCCTTGAAGCGCGGTTGTCATGTCGTAGCGCATGACGGCGTGGGCACCCCGCTCGCGGGCCCCCGGGCGCATTTTTTCGGCGAACGTACGCAGCACACTCTGTACAGACTGTCTCGGTCCGCGCCATTGCCATGAGCGCAGCCACTCCTCGCGCGCCCAGTTACCCTGCTCGTCGAACGCGATCGGTGCCTGTGCGCCGAACGAGGCACGTTCGCTGGGGGTGAGCACAGGCACTGCGGCCAGCAGGATGCGACGAATCGTCAGTCTCTGATCGAGGGCGAGTTGCGTGGCGACGGCTGCGCCCGTGTGATAGCCGAGCAGATCGATGTCGTTGTGTCCATGCCCGAGAGCGACGATCGCGTCGGCGATCGCAAGGGCGTAATCATCGATGGTTTGCGGGTCGGGGGCGGGGTCCGACATACCAAAGCCCGGCAAGTCGAGTGCGTAGACGCGACGACCCGACGCCAGAGACGGCAGCACGGGCTCGAAAATCTGCCCGGAATTCGGGATGTGATGCAGGCAAATCAACGGCGGCCAGCGTGTCTCGCTGCCGCTGCACTGGCGAAAGTGTATCTGTCCGAATCGACAAGGCGCATAGCCACGAGAAATTTCCGGTCGACCGATCCGATTGTCGACCATGCGCGTACGAGTCTCGGTAACTCTCAGTTTGTGCGTGCGATACGGAAGCCGCGCGTGCTGGAGCGCGCGCCGACGGCATCTTCGCCGCGAGCAGTCGCTCGCACGACATCGGCACCGTCGAACCACGAACCGCCGCGGACTACGCGTCGATCGCAATCACCCGAGGTGTCGGCGATGCCGGAGGTCGGTGCGTTTCGGTAGGTGTCGCTCCAGCAATCGAGAATCCACTCTTCCGCATTGCCGAACAGGTCATGCACACCGAACGGATTCGACTGGAAGCTGCCGACCGGGGCCGTGCCCGCGTGACGATCGCGGCAATCGAACGGTGCCTCGAGTCCCAGGGTGCCGCGGCCCGTGGCATCGGCCACGTTGGCGAAGCGGCAGGCGTCGGCGGGGTTCTCGCCCCAGAATCGATCGCCCGTCGTTCCGGCGCGGACAACGTATTCCCATTCCGCCTCGGTGATCAGTCGATAGTTGTGACCCGTTCTCACACCGAGCCACTCGGCATAGGCTTTGGCATCGTCCCAGCTGATACAGACGACCGGATCGTTCTCGGTCTGCGGGAATCCGGGACTGTTCCACGCTGCCTGTGCGTTGACGCGGAATTTTTTGGCGTTGAAGGTAGCGCAACCGAGCCCACCTGCGCGGCTCGTTTCACGCACGAACCGTGCGTACTGCGACCAGGTGACTTCGTGCTTGCCAATGGCGAAAGTGCCCGGAATATTCACGGTACGCACAGGGCCTTCGTTGGGCCGACGAGCCTTGCGGTAATCGGCGAGACCCATCTCGAATTTCCCCGGCGGCACGACGATCATCTCCGGGCAATCGGGGCAGTCGCGAAAGACCGTGCCGGCGCCGAGTTGCTGCAGGTCGCTCACCGTCGAGCCGGTTGCTGCGGCGCCGGTCGATGCGGTGGACGAACTCGTCGGGCTCGGTGCGTTGGCCGGACGGTTCGTGCCGTTACTGCCTGTGGTCGCAGGCGCAGAAGTGCCGCCGCCACCTTGGAGAGATCGCAAGCGTGCCGTCGCTACACCTGCGAATAGACCCTGCGGGAAGGCCGAGAGGTAGGCCTGGATTTCCTCCGGGTTCTTCGAGTCGCGCACCGATTCCCAAAGTGCGCGATCGTCCGTAGGCAGCGCCGCCACCAGCATTTGCGGTTGTGCTGCCGCCTCGGGTGCGCGCGCTGCCGGACCGCCCGCTACCGCCGGCGTGAAATAAAACTCGCCAACCGTCTGGTCGTAGAGTGCGGGTACCTGTTCGTGACCCACGGATTTGGCGAGGCTCACCACTTCCTGACGGGCGCGCTTGAGCATCTGGTCCACGGGTACGCCGGGCCGAGTCATCTCGCGCAGCAACACTCGTGTGAACAAGCCATTGGGATCCGGGTCGGTCGGCGTCAGGTAATCGAGCGCCGTTTGTCCCGTGCCCGCGGAGAACAGGATCATCTGCCCCGTTGCCGCAGTCGTCGGTGCGAGGCCGCGGGTGCCGCCGATGCTGCGGGTGCCCACTTTGGGGAACGGGTTGTCGCGGCAGGCATCGATGATGGCAACCGAAAACCGCACTTTCTGCTCAGCGAGGTCATCGAGCACGCGCTGCAGCATCACGGCGTCGTCTTTGACCTGTTCTTCGTTGTCTGCCGCGATGTTGGTCGGTAGCAGGTAATTCGCGGCACCGAGTTGCACGCCGTGGCCGGCGTAGAAAAACACCGCCTCGCTGCCCCCATCGAGTCGCAACTTGAAGTCACGCATGGCCTGACGTAGCGCTCGATCGTCGAGATCCATGCGCAGCAATACTTCGAACCCGAGATTGTCGAGCGCCGTAGCCATCGCCTCGGCATCCGCACGCGCGTTGCGCAAACTCGAGACGTTACTGTAGTTCTGGTTGCCGATCACGAGGGCCACGCGGGCCGGACCACGCGAGTCGGTTAAACCACCGTTGCTTGCGGTGGCGTCCGTTGGTGCCGCGACGGCCGAAGCTTCGACCGCCGCCGGCGGTGCTGACGATGTCGCATTCGCGGACGGTGCGTTCGTGGCGGGAGCCGCAGCGGTCGCTGGCGGTGCGGCGGCGTTGGCCGCGCCCGACAAGGCTGTGATCATTGCGGCGGCCGACATCGACATGAGGTCGCTCGATGCCGACGCGCTGGCAGTCGGGCTCGAGGGTTCGGCAGACATCGTGCGTGTCGCGCTTTCGGTCGCGACAGCGGCGATGGGTGCAGCTGCGGGAGCCGGAGCGAGCGCGACAGGCGCCGCTGCGGCCACGGCGGCCGGCGCCACGTCCGCTACCGCGCCTTGAAAGCGGTCTTCGCGCCAGACACCCGACTGGACCATGCGCCCTGCAGTGTCATACAGCGTCCCTGTGCCCCAGCGTTTGCTCTCACGAAACTCGCCGACGTACTTCGAGCCGTCGGGTTGGGTGTCGGAGCCCTGGCCCTCGCGCTCATCGTCCCGGAACTGACCGACGTACACGCGCCCGCTCGGCCACGTGTAGGTACCCTGACCGTTCTTCTCGTCGTCACGCCATTCCCCAACGTACTTCATGCCGTTGGAGCTGGTGTACGTTCCGACGCCGTTGAACATGCCGTCGCGAAAGTCGCCGGCATAGGTGAAGTTCTTTTCCGACGTATAGACGCCCTGCCCGTGGAATTTGTCATCGCGGAACTCGCCGATGTATCGATCGCCATTCGGCCACGTGGCAGTGCCTTGCCCGTTGTACTTGCCGTTGCGGAACTCGCCTACGTAGAGCGCGCCCTCTGTGGTCGTGTAGGTGCCCACGCAGTTGTTCCAACCGACCCGCGAGGAGCCCTTGCAGGCGGGGGGCTGTTTTTTGGCGGCCGCCTGCGCTTGGCCCATGACCGGTTCAACGGCCAGGCACAGCAGCGCGACCCCCAAAACTTTCCAATATGGCAACGAGCGGACGAACATGGATGGATACCGAAAGAAACCCGCTTGACCAACACCGAAGTCTGCCGAAAGCGGGCAGATGTTTAAAGGGTGGGTTTGGGTCGCGCGCTACCTATAATTTCTACATGAACTCCTGGATCACCCCTGCTGTCGGCCTCGTGCTGGCCGCCGCGATGTTCTCGCCGATTGCCGCCATGGGCGCCGATTCCCGGGGTGCTTGCGCGACCCCTGCCGAAGTCGAGCGGGTCCGGGCGGGGACCTGCAGGGTAAGGCGCCCGGGCTGCTGGGGTCGGTTGCCAAGCGGGTCGTACGGGGTGGCGCCGTGAAGCGAGGCTACGCCGACGGGCCCTATGGACAGATTCATTACCACGACGCGGGGGTGGGTCGGCCGCTGGTGCTGATCCATCAGGCGCCCATGTCGGCGCGGCAGTACGACAGCGTGTTTGATCGCCTGGTGGCGCGTGGTATCCGGCCCATCGCCATCGATTGCCCGGGGTTTGGCATGTCGGACCCTACGCCTTTTGTGCCGCACATCGAACAGTGGGCGTGTGTTGTGCCCACGGTGCTCGAGCATCTTGGCGTGCAAAGCGCGGTGCACTACGGCCATCACACCGGAGCGCTCGTGGTTACGGAAGTCGAGCAGCAGTTCCCTCAATGCGTCGAGAAGCTCGTGCTCGGCGGCGTGCTGATCCTGAGCGAGGCGGAGCGTAAGTTTTTCGACGGTATCGTCGAGGATGAAAAGCACATGCGCCACAAGACTGACGGCTCTCACCTCGTCGAGGCGTTCAAGTTGCGGTACGACATGTACGGCAAGACCCCGGAACCCGACCCGGAGCTCATCACCCGTTACACCGTCGAGCGGTTCATGGGGCTAGGCCCTTTTTGGCACGGACACCACGCTGCGTTTGCCTATGATCATGCCGCGGCCTTCATGAAGATCCAGCGCCCGACACTGATCCTCACGAACACCGGTGATCAGATCTACGAGAACGCCAAGGTCGCGCATTCGATGCGACCGGACTTCGTGTTCGTCGCGATCCAGGGCGGCGGAATCGACATCACCGATCAGTGCCCCGAGGAGTGGGTCGAGGCCATCGACGCGTTCATGGGTTGAACGCCAGACGGCCGTTTGCGCGAAAGCGCTCGACTCGTATGCGTGAAGTGGTCGATAGTCTGGACGCTAGAGCGTCGGCATACCCATCTTCAGGAGAATCGATCATGTCGGTCCGTCATCCAAGCGAACCCCGCCGCAGTCGGCGTCAGTTTGTTGCAACGTCACTCGGCTTGGGCGCGGCCGCGGCGACGAGTCTTGCCGCAGCCAAACAATCGAGCGGCAAGCGCGTCAGCGACGAAGAGTTGCGTGCCCTGTTCAAGGATCCGGTGTGGAATCGCGAGACCACGGCGCGCCTCGAGGGTGATACGGCACCGGGCAAGTTCGTCAACGGCTACGTCACCGGTACGGTCATGGGTGTGCGCGATGGCGAGCCGGTCAAGCCGCTGTTCGGTTTCGAGGTGTTTTCGGCGCTTCGAGTCGTCAAGCAGCCAAACGGTGACTACCAGCGGATGTGTCGCGAACTTATCTTTTATCGCGACTTGCGCACCGGCGAGTTGATGGATACGTGGCTGAATCCGTACACCAACGAACAGGTTCGTGTCGTCGATGTGGCGAATGATCCGTTCAACTACGTGATTTCCGAGTTCTATCCGGATCCGCCCACTTACGGCGGACTCAACGCCGTAAAGCCGCCACGTCGCCCGTTCCTGCGGGATTGGGCCATCCTCAACGAAAACACCGTGATCCTGAGTAGCGATATCCATCTCTACTACCGTAACGCGCTCGACCCGACGGTCTGGAAGCGTGAGTCCTCGGGGCCGATGAATCGCGTGTCGGAGCTGTTCCGTTATCAGATTCGTCGTGAGGATCTGGTGAATCCCGAACTCACACACCTACCGCACAGTGGGGTTTGGAATCGCATCACACCTTGGTTGCCGTGGATGCTTATGGGGCCCACTCCGGGTCACATCGTCTACGCGGGCTCATTCAGTTCGGTGAAGAGCGTCGACTCGGTACCTGCGGTGGTTCGTAAGCGAGTGCTCGAGCGCTTCCCGATGTACCAGGTTGCACCTGAGAAGTGGGTGGATCCCAGTCTCTCGAGTCTTGAGAACTACGCACGTACCCAGAAGCCGGCGCCTGCGAAGGAATAAGTCGTGAGCGGGACCCTGCCGGCACCGCACGTGACGCCGCTATCGCGCGCGGAGTTGCCGCCGTTCATGCAGGAAGCCTTCGATCGCGCGCAGCAGACTCGCGGTGATGCGACCTTCGTGCAGGTGATGGGGCATGCCCCGGAACTGCTCGAGTGGTATGGCGAGTTCTACCAGCGCGTGTTCTACGGTGGTCGTGTGCCGGTACGCACCAAGGAATTACTCCGACTGCGGTTGTCGACTTTGCATGGCTGTGCGTTCTGTAACCGTGGTAATCGGCATGACGCCCGCGAAGCCGGACTTACGGAGACTCAGATCCGCTCGATCGACGACCCGTCGGCGGCGTGCTGGTCACCCGCCGAACGGGCGGTGCTCGAGTTGGCTTCAGCGATGGCGCTGACTTCGCCTCGGGGCACCTTGACCGACGACAACTATCGCCGCCTACGTGAGCATTTCGACGATGCGCAGATCGTCGAGCTGGGCATGACCATGGCGGTGCTGACGGGTATGGCGAAGTTCCTGTTCGCGTTCGATCTCGTCGAGCGAGAGGATTACTGCGAGTTTGGTGTTACGGCAGAGGGCTCATGAACAAAATACGCCGCATAGGCTGGCTGACCATCCTTGTTTGCCTCACGGGCAGTGCCACCACCATGGCGGATACCCCTGCACGGGTGACGGACGCAGCCGGCTTCAAGGCCGCGTTGCAGGCCGAACGAGGCTCGGTGCTGATCGTCAATCTTTGGGCGACATGGTGTGTTCCATGCCTACGCGAGGTGCCTGACCTGCTCGCGCTGGCCAAGGAGTTCGAGACCAAAGGGGTCAAGCTGATCGGAGTGTCGGTCGATGACCCATCGCCCGGAGCAGCGGTGGTGGAGCAGTTTCGCAAGAAGTACTTTCCTGCCTTCGTGACGTTCGCGCGCAACGGACCTCAGATGGACGAGCTCGCGAGCGTTATCGATCCGGCCTGGAACGAAGTTGTGCCCACGACCTACATTCTCGATCGGCAGGGCAAGCCCGTCGCGCGTCTGCAGGGCAAGAAGTCATTGGCTGAGTTTCGGGAAGCGGTGCGCAAGGCACTTTGAAGCCATGCGGGCGATCCACTCGCATAGTTATCGTCTAGGAGGGGTTCTCGCGGCGCTCCTACACGCCCTTATGCTCGGCTCAGCCGTGGCGGCGAACGCCGAACTGCTGATCGTCAACGCGCGAGTTTTCAATGGGCGCGATGCGGAGTTATCCGCACCGAGCACCCTACGCGTCAGCGAGGGTCGAATCGTGTCGATCACCGCGGGACCGCCGACTTCGAGCGGTGGCGCGGTCATCGACGCCGGCAATCGCGTGGTCATCCCGGGGCTCATCGATGCCCACGTGCATCCGAGTATCCCGCTGGGTTTCACAGCCATGCGCGATTTGCAGCCCGATTACGCAGCGCACCGGTCGGCAGCGGAAGCTCGAGCCATGCTGCTGCGCGGTTTCACCACCATTCGCGACATGGCGGGGCCCAGCTTTGGTTTGAAGCAGGCCATCGACGAGGGTGTGCTGGTCGGTCCGCGGATCTTCCCCTCCGGCGCGATGGTCAGCCAGACGAGTGGTCATGGCGACTTTCGCAGCCGCGCCGCGTCGTCGGTATCCAATACCGGCATTGATGTCATGGAGCAGCGCAGCTACGGCCGTTTGGCTGACGGCGAGTCGGCAGTGTTGCTCGCGGTACGCGAGCAACTGCGCGAGGGTGCCGCGCAAATCAAGATCGCAGCCGGTGGTGGCTTGTCATCGAACTACGATCCGCTCGACAGCGTGCAGTATCTCGACGCCGAGCTGCGCGCAGCCGTGCGCGCGGCAGCCGACTGGGGTACCTACGTCGCGGTCCACGCCTACACCCCGGAGTCGATCCGCCGCTCCGTAGAGGCTGGCGTGCGCAGCATCGAGCATGCACATCTCATCGACGAGCCGACCATGAAGTTGATTGTGCAGCGCGGGGTGTTCGTGTCACCGCAGGCCTATCTGTTCTCGGGCAATGCGTTTCCGATGACGGGTAGGGCGGCGGTGATGCCGTCCGGTCTTGATCGCATGATGCAGCTGGCGAAGAAACATGGTGCAAAGATTGCGTTTGGCACGGACGTCTTTGGTGGGCCGCGAATGTATGCGCTGCAGTCGAAGGAGTTTACGGCGCGGCTGCGTTGGTTCGATTCGCTGACGATCCTGCGGCAAGCAACGGCCGTCAACGGCGAGTTGCTGGCGCTCAGTGGTCCGCGCAATCCTTATGCAGGAGCGTCGCTGGGTGTGCTCGAGTCCGGCGCCTGGGCGGATTTTCTCATCGTCGATGGCAATCCACTTGCCGATATCAGCGTGCTTGAAGACCCCGAGAAGAATCTGCGGGTGATCGTCAAGGGCGGAGTGGTCTACAAGAACACGTTGGCGCCTTAGGGGCGCAGGCGCTCGCGCCAGTCAGTTGTGCTCGGCCGAGACGAGCGGCACGGTTTCGTGAACCCAATTGCCGCTGTCGCGGCGCGCGGGACTCGGAATGGCCATCGCGACATCACCCATCTTGGCACGCAGTGCCTTGACGTCGATCTTCCAGCCGAGCGCGTCCCACTTCTTGAGCCAGTCGCGGTAGTGCGCAATGGCCGTATCGCCCGGAACGAGCACTTCTCGAGTGTTGCTGTCCGGAGTGCGCACTGGGTTGAGATTTTCGATGATGAGCGTGTCCTCCTGGACCACCTTGCGCGTCACCTCGGCCATGCGCGCCTCGTGCGCATCCTCAAGCAGCCAGTTACGCAGGCTGACGAGGTAGATCCGCGTGTGCGACTCGTCGATCGGCGCTTCGAACATGTACTGGTGGAACGAGTTGGTCGCCGTGAGATCAATGTAGGTCACGAGTTGGTTCGGGCCCTGATGCCAGGACCCCGCCGCGCCGATGCGCGGACCCTGACGCACGTTGGCCAGCGCTGTGTCTTCGTTCTTCGTGCCGCCAAATTTGATGTAGTGCTTGCTGCCCCATGGGATCTGCTCCATCGGCAGAGGTGTGCGCTGTTGCTCGGGCGATAGAGAAGGCTGGCCCTGTGCGGCATGCACGAACTGGTTGTGGATGGGGTCGAGACCGTTTTCGATCGAACGTTCGTAGTAGGCGTTGACGTCGAAGACGAAGGTCTGCGCACGCCACTGCGGCGAACCGAATTCTTCGATGGCATACACCGGCGGTCGTTCAGCCTCAGGGAGATCCCCCAAGAAAGCGAAGACGATGCCGTATTTTTCGAGTACCGGGTAACTGTCCACCTTCGCGCGCGCGGGCAGTTGTGCGCCATCGCCGAGCGAGGGTATGCGCTTGCACCCGCCGTCACCTCCAAACTCCCAGCCGTGATAGGGGCAGGCGACATGATCGCCGCGGATCTTGCCGAGACCGAGTGCTCCACCGCGATGCACGCAGGTGTCGGAGAGCACTTTGGGATGGCCTGCCGTATCGCGAAATACGACGAAAGGCAGGCACAGCACGGTGACGCGCAGAGGCTTGTCCTGGGTGACTTCCGTGGCGAGCGCGAGCGGATACCAGAAATTGATGTACATGGCCCGAGCATACTGCGCCCGGAAAGCGGCACCCTACGGCGCGATCGCCCGGTGTTCGCGCTGAGGCCAAAGCTTCAGCCCCGCCACCCCGAACGCGAAGTCGGTCTCGAACAGTCGGTCGAAGGCCACTCCGCGGCCTAGGCAGTGCAACACGCGAAGCGGGCCTTGATGGGCCACGACGACCACGTGAGTGTCTTCGTTGTGGATGTCCTCGAGGCGTCGCTCCGCGCAAAACGCTTCGACTCGCGCCCAAAGCTGGCTCAGCGACTCGCCGTCACCGGGTGCGACGTTCCACAGGTCGGCGCCCCAGCGGTCGATTTCATCACGGGCAATGTTGTCCCAGGCTCGTCCTTCCCAGCGACCGAAGTCGAGTTCGAGCAACCTCGCATCGTCAGCACAGGCGGCGCCGCGTTCGGCGGCGATCGTCTCGGCGAGGCGCTGACAGCGGGCGGCGGGGCTCGTGAACACGGCATCGACCCGCGGCAGACGATCGAGGACGGCTCGTATGTCCTCCTCCGCGGTGATGGCGAGCGGTAACTCGCTGCGGCCGTAGCAGATGCCGGGGGTGACGTCCGGCCGCGTATGGCGGATCAGATGTACCACGCGGCCAACATCCCGAGAAAAAGCCCGAGTTCGGCCAGCTGCTGAGCGGCTCCAAGGCAGTCGCCCGTGTATCCCTGCAGATTGCGTTGCAGGACGCGATACCACCAGAGGACCACCAGGACCGCAGGCACCACGCCGCCGAGCAGTGCGGGCTCGAGCACGGCACCGAGCGTCAGGACGACGACGGTGGTGATGGCCGCCACCCACAGCCCGCTGCGGCTCAGGTTGCGCGACAACGGCTTGGCTTTCGACTCGTCCTCGCGAACGTACGGCAGGCACCACATCAAGACCACTGCGGCGAATCGGCTGCTGGCATGGCCGGCTACCAGCAATACACAGGCCGTGGTGACCGGCAAGGCTGACAGCACGGCCACCCTCAGGCTTATGCCGAGTACGAGTGCCAGCGTCCCGTAGGTACCGATGCGCGAGTCGCGCATGATTTCGAGGATCCGTTGCTGACCGTACCCGCCGCCCAGTCCGTCGGTGGCATCGGCAAGGCCATCCTCGTGAAATGCGCCGGTCAGCCAGATGGACGCCGCGACGGCGATGATCGCTGCAACCACGGGCGGCCAAAGAAATGAGGCCAGCAGCAGCGCCGTCGCCGAGATCACCCCGACGAGTACGCCCACGGCAGGAAAGTAGCGCGAGGCGTCGTCAAGCAGCTGCTGCGAGTGTCCCACCGATGCCGGTACGGGTAGTCGGGTGAAATACTGCACGGCAGCGAGGAACGAGCGCAGCTGCGCGTTCATCCGTCGCTACCCGGGCTTTTGGTGCTGACGCCAGCACTGCCGAAAGTGGCCATATTGCGAAAGAGTGCCACACTGTTGCGCAACAAGGGCAAGGCCAGCAGTGCGCCGCTGCCTTCACCGAGGCGCAAGCCAAGTGAGAGCAGTGGCTCGATTCGCAGTTGTTCCAGCAGCAGTCGATGGGCGGGTTCCGCCGAGCAATGACTGACGATGCAGCGGCTGAGCGTTCCCGGCTGCATCCTTTCGGCGAGCAGTGCGGCGACCGTCACCGCGAAGCCATCGATGAGTACCACGGTTCTCGATGCAGCGACGGTGCTGATCGCTGCGGCGAGCGCAGCGATTTCGAAGCCACCGTAGCGGCGAAGCAGAGTGATCGCCTCTGCTGCGGCATCGCCTTTCGGCAACGGTTCGGTGGGACGCTGCCGCACTCGCTCGAGCAGGGCGAGTTTGCGCGCAACCCCGGCGGAGTCGAGTCCCGTTCCGGGACCCACGCAAGCGGCCAGTGGCAACCCCGTGAGCGCGGACATCAGCAGCGAGCTGATCGCCGTATTGCCAATGCCCATCTCGCCGAACAGTACCACTCGATGACCGGCGCGTAGCGCCTCCTGCGCTGCCTCGCGCCCTGCGGCGAGTGCGCGCTCCAGCTCTTCTGCGCTCATCGCGTCGGCATGCAGGATGCTGGCCGTGCCGCGCGCGACTTTGGCCTGCATCAACTGTGGATGCGGCGTGAAGTCGTCATCCACGCCCACGTCGATGATGCGTAGCGTGCAGCCCGTTTGCGCCGAGAGCACATTGGCCGCTGCGCCGCCGCGCAGGAAGTTCAGCACCATCTGTGCTGTTACGGCCCGCGGGTAGGCGCTGACGCCGTCATTGGCCAGACCATGATCGGACGCGAACAGCAGCAAACACGCCGGGTCAAGCTCGGGCTGCAGTGTTTCCTGTATCTCGCAGATCTCGGCCACGAGTGTCTCGAGCCGCCCGAGCGATCCTTGCGGTTTGGTCAATTGATCGAGGCGCGCAAGAGCTGCACGGCGCCACGAACCGGCAGAGGGTGCCGTCTCGCTCACCGCGCGGCGTACCGCAGCGCCAGGTGCCACTCACGACCGGGCTGTGCGTAGAAACTCGCCGACTCGTAGCGACGATCGAGAGCATTGTCGAGCCGCGCTTGCACTCTCAGCGACGGATTGACCGCCCATTCCGCGCGCAGATCGAGCAGGAACCACGGGTTCAGCATGCGCGTGTTGGCAAGGTTGTCGTAGCGACGACCTTGGTACTGGGTGCGCGCGCCAAGGCTGATCGCGCCAACGCTGCGTTCCAAGTCGAGCCGTGCCACTTGCTTGGCCCGCCGCGGCAGCAACTTTCCTCGATTGCCGCCCGGGGACTCATTGCGCGGCGTGAGCCATTCGGCCGAGCCGCTCAAGCGCCATGCGCCGAGTGTCGCGGCGCTCACCAATTCGACCCCGCGGATGAGGGTCTCATCAACGTTGACCGGCGAGAAATTGGCATCGAAGCCGATCAGATCGTCGATGCGATTTTCATAGGCGGTGATCCCGAAGGAGGCCGTGTTGCCGCTCCAGCGTAGCGATGTCTCGATGCTGGTGGAATTTTCCGGCTTCAGTGCGGCATTGCTGAACCCGGGGAAATACAGCTCGTTGAAACTCGGTGCCTTGAATCCACTGCCAGCGGTGGCTGTCAGACGCCAACCCGGCTGGAATTTCCAACCCCAGCCGATCGATGCCGTGGTGTTTCCGCCGTAGCGTTGGTTGTCGTCGTAGCGCAGACCGACCTGCGCCGTGTGTGCGCCGAGGCGCTGCTGCAGCTCGGTGAACAGACCTAGGTTCTGACGAGAGGTTTCCGTGTACGCCGTCGTACTCGACACCGAGTCGCGCAGATAGTCGGCGCCGACGATGGCCGAGAGCGTGGCAGAGATCGGTTGTTCGGCTTGTAGCGAGGCCGAATCGCGCGCCGTATCGAAGCGCGATACGAAACGACTCTCTGAGAAGTTCCGGCTCTCATCAATCGTACGGCCGATCTGCAGCGAGGCGCTGCGATTGTCCGCCGGTTTCACACTCAGGGAGGCACCCACACCGCCCTGACGGATTTTCGCAGAGTTCTGGAAGGAGCCATCGAATTCGACGCGGCCGGTGGTCAGCGAGGCGAAACCCTCGAGCGTGCTGCGACCGCCGAGTTCGAGACCTCCGCGAGCCGTGACCGAGGTGTTGCGATAGCCGTCGTCATCGGGCTCATCGGTGAAGCAGCCGGCAAAAATCGGCGCACCGAAGCCGCGACAGGAATTGGTGCCGCTCGATTCGAGCGAGGACACACCGAACTGCCAGAACCCACCCTCGGTGCTCGCCCCCGCATTAATGGCGAGATTGCGCGTTTGCGCGGAGCCGTAGCCGGCGAGTGCATCCCATTGAGTCGTGCTGGAGACGGGCGCGCGGCGTGTGAAGATCTGCACCACGCCACCGACTGCATCGGCACCGTAGAGCGAAGAACGTGGTCCGCGCACGACCTCCACACGCTCGATCAGTTCGAGGGGCAGATCCTGAACCGCTGCCGTGCCCAGGGTCGTCGAGCTCCATCGCAGTCCGTTGACGAGCACCAAGTTGTGGTCCGCTTCGGCGCCGCGAATGAAGAGCGAGCTGGCCTTGCCGATGCCACCGTTGTTGGCTACGACCACGCCCGGTAGGTCAGCGAGCAACTGTGCGAACGAGGCGTACTGGCGCGTCTCGATGGTGTTGCGATCTACCAGACTGGCGGACACAAGGGTATCGACCAGGCGCTCCGGCCGGCGGCTGGCTGTGACGATGGCCTCTTCGAGCGAATCGACAGACGGAGCGGCGGTCCCGATGGAGGGGGATATTGCGGCAGTCAACACGCCGAAGATAAAAAAAGCGGCCACAGCGGCCGGCGGCAAACGAGTCATGCACTCTCCCCGAGGACGCTCTCCCGCGCCTCGACAACGTGGTCCACCGGGAAGCGTAGGTTCGAGGAAACAAGCGGACCCTGATCGGGGCCGACCCGTTCCTGTCTGCCCACCGCAGCTCGGGATGTTGTCGAGGCCGGTCTCCGGACTCATGGGTTCGGCTTGCGTAGCAAGCACCGACATCGATCGCCTTCCCGCAATCCGGCGTTGCGCTGGATTGCAGTGGCGGGTTGACCGATGTCACCCATTTACCGTTGCGGGGGCAGCGCCGGAATGGAACCTGAAGGGCTCGCACCGGCTTCCCGTTTCACTCCGCCATCGGCAGGACGCGCCTGCAGACACGGAACACCTCGACGAGCGCACAATGCACGGGGGGCTGCGGTTTTGCAAATGCATCCGAGGCCTGCGTCCATAACCAGAGGCTTTCGGGTGTATGGTTGACGGCATGAGTGTCGTGGCGCTGCGCGCGGATCGAGTCCTGCTGGCTGACGGGTTCGTGCCCGGAATGAATGTTCTCATCGCAGATGGGATCGTGGCTGATGTCTGTCCCGACTCACGACGACCTCACGACGCATCGGTTCGTGTGCTGGAGGGGGATCTCGTACCGGGATTCATCGACCTGCAGGTCAACGGTGGCGGCGGGGTCTTGTTCAATGATCACCCTGATCTCGAGGGTGTCCGTCGTATCGCAGCGGCACATCGACGATTTGGATCGACGGGTCTGCTGCCCACGGTGATCAGTGACGATCTGAAGATTGTGGCCGAGGCTATTCGCGCCACAGATGCTGCCATCGAGGCGGGCGTGCCCGGAGTGCTCGGTCGTCATATCGAGGGGCCCTTTATCAACGTGGCCAAGCGCGGAATCCACGTGGCCGAGAAGATCCAAACTTTGGATGAGCGGGCGCTGGACGTTCTGAGCTCAGCACGGCATGGCCGAACGCTCGTCACGCTGGCGCCAGAGCAAGTGCCTGCGGGTGCGATTCGCGAGCTCGTGCGGCGCGGCGTGATCGTGGCGGCCGGACACACGCTTGCCTCGTATGCGCAACTCGATCTCGCGCGACAGGAAGGACTGCGCGGATTCACCCACGTCTTCAATGCAATGAGCCCCCTCGGCAGTCGCGAGCCCGGTGCAGTTGGTGCGGCAGCGGACTTCGACGATTGCTGGGCCGGCGCGATCGCCGATGGCGAACATGTGCATGCCGCGGCGCTACGGTGGATGTTGAAGGCGAAGGGACCTGAGCGGCTCGTGCTGGTGACCGATGCCATGCCTCCGGTAGGCACCACAGCAAGCGCGTTTACGTTGCAGGGCAGCGAGATTCAAGTGATCAACGGCCGCTGCATCGATCACAGCGGCACGCTGGCTGGATCGGTGCTCGATATGGCTTCTGCCGTGCAGCGCGCGAGTGAGTTGATGCGAGTGGATCGTGCCGTGGCCGTGCGTATGGCGAGCTCGACACCGGCGTCGGTGCTCGGCCTCGAGCACGAGCGCGGGCACATCGCCGCAGGCTATCGAGCGGATTTGGTGTTGCTGTCGTCGGAGGGAGCGGTGCGCGAAGTCTGGGTGGCGGGCGCGACGGGCTGACCGGGCGGTAGTCCGCGGGTGCGGGCAAGGTGAATGGCGCCGCTCAACGCATCGCCGAGCGGTTCACGCAAGCGACCGCGCACGCTCACCGACAACCATTCGCGCAGTCGGGGCGCGAGGCCACCCATCAGGCAACACTGCGGTACGCCCCGCTCGAACAGCGTATTGATCAGTCGATCGATGCGCTGCGCGGACTCCTGCACGATGGGCTCAGCTACCGCATCACCACGCCCTGCATGATCCATCACCAGCGGCGCGAAGGCGGCGAACGCCGTCGCGTTGGCCGCGTCCATCCAGGCGATGATCTCTGCGGCCGAGTCCGAGAAATAAGCGAGCAGTTCGTGCGTCATCGCCGAGTGGGCGATACGTCCATCGCGTGCCCACAAGCAACGTCGAATCGCTTGCAGGCCGAGATCTGCACCGCTGCCCTCGTCGGAGATCGGAAATCCGTAGCCACCGACCACGATGGTTTCGCCATTGACGCGACCGAAGCCGATGCTTCCGGTACCGACGATCACAATGCCGCCATCTGCGCCGTCGTGTGCGCCGATGCAGGCGATGGCTGCATCGCTGGCGAAGGCGATCGTCTCGAAAGGGAACGGATGTGAACGCAGGCTTTGCAGCACGCCACGTCGATTGAGACCCGCAATACCGAGGCCTGCCTGAATGCTGCGTAGAGCGGCCTCGTCGAGGCCTGCTGATTTCGTGGCGCTCTGCCACGCTGCATTGATTTCACGGAATGCAGCATCGAGACCAACGCGCGTGTTGGCGGGCCCGGCTTCACCGGTGCCAAGGATCTGGCCATGTGGGTCGACAAGACGTGCCCGCGTGTGCGTGCCACCCGCATCGATTCCCAGAAAAAAAGCCATGCCGAAAATGGTAGGCTCGGTCCTGCGTTGTGGCAATGGGCCCCTCTGCAGTGACGCGAGTCTTCACCGTGGCGACCGAACATCTCGATCCCCGCTCCATCGATCTAGACCTGCGCGCATCGACCGACGTCGCCGCCTTGCTCATCGACTCGCAGCGCGAAGCCGTCCATACCCTGTCCGAGTGCATCGCACCCCTCGCAGCAGCCATCGATGCTGCGGTTGCTCGACTGCGCGCCACGGACGGTCGCTTGATCTACGCGGGCGCAGGCACTTCCGGTCGCCTTGCGGTGCAGGATGGCGTGGAGTTGTGGCCCACCTACAGTTGGCCGATGGATCGGCTGGGATTCGTGCTTGCGGGCGGACTTGAGGCCATGGTGGGCAGCGTCGAGGGCGCCGAAGACGACACGGTGGCCGCTCGAGCCGCGATGGCTGCACTGGAGCCCGGAGGCGACGATGTCGTGATTGGCGTCGCGGCCAGTGGCTCGACGCCCTTTACGGTGGAGGCGGTTCGGTGGGCGCGTGCAGCAGGCGCGCTCGCCATCGGGCTCAGCAGCAACGACACGGCGCCCTTGCTGCAGGGCGTCGATCACCCCGTCTGCCTGCGCTCGGGACCGGAGATGGTTGCAGGCTCAACGCGGCTGGCCGCGGGTACCTTGCAGAAGGTCGCCCTTAATACGCTCTCCACCGGAATCATGGTTCGGCTCGGCCGTGTCTATGGTGGCCGAATGGTCAGCATGCGCAGCTCGAATCAGAAACTTCGGCGACGCGCGGCAGCGATGGTGGCTGGCCTGTGCGGGGTGACGGCCGAGGAGGGTTTGCAGGTAGTGGAGCGCGCCGAGGGCGACATACGGCTGGCGAGTTTGCTGGCCCTGGGGGCAGGCGAGGCGGCGGCCCGCGACGCCCTGCTCGCCACCGACGGCAACCTGCGTGAGGCGCTTGCGAACCTGCGGCGCGACGGCCTGTTGGTCCGCGACTTTCGAGTATGATTCGCGGGCTCGAAAGACATAGATGAGGTTGCCATGTCCCTGACGATCGGTGTTCCGCGCGAAATCTTTGCCGGCGAGAAGCGGGTCGCCACGGTTCCTGAAGTCGTCGAGAAACTCGTCAAGCTCGGGTTCAAGGTCGTCGTTGAGAGTGGCGCTGGTGATGCGGCCAACTTCAGCGACGATGCCTACCGTGGCGCGGGCGCTACCGTGGTGCCGGTCGGCGGTGAGGTGTGGTCGGCCGCCGACATGATCTTCAAGGTTCGCGCACCCGCTGCGAGCGAGGTTGCACTGCTCAAGCCCGCCACTACCGTCATCAGTTTCGTGTGGCCTGCGCAGAACCCCGAGTTGATGCAGCAGATGGCCGATCGCAAGCTCACCGTGCTGGCCATGGACAGCGTGCCGCGCATCTCGCGCGCCCAAAAAATGGACGCGCTGTCCTCCATGGCCAACATTGCCGGTTACCGCGCCGTGATCGAGGCAGCGCACCACTTCGGGCGATTCTTCACCGGCCAGATCACCGCGGCGGGCAAGGTGCCACCGGCCAAAGTATTCGTGATCGGCGCGGGCGTGGCGGGGCTCGCCGCGCTCGGTGCAGCCGTGGGCCTCGGTGCCATCGTGCGCGCCAACGACACGCGCCCCGAAGTCGCCGATCAGGTGAAGTCGATGGGTGCCGAGTTCGTGCCGGTCGACTATCAGGAAGAAGGCACCGGCGTCGGCGGCTATGCCAAGGTCATGAGCGAGGGCTTCCAGAAGGCGCAGCGCGAGACCTTTGCCAAGCAGGCCAAGGACGTCGACATCATCATCACGACCGCGCTCATCCCGGGCAAGCCGGCGCCGAAGCTGATTACCGAGGAGATGCTGCGCTCGATGCGTCCGGGCAGCGTCATCGTCGATCTCGCCGCAGAGCAGGGCGGCAACTGCGAGTGGACCGTACCGGGCCAGGTCGTGGTTCGGGAGGGCATCACGGTGATCGGCTATACCGATTTGCCGAGCCGACTGGCCAAGCAGTCATCGACCCTATACGCCACGAACCTGCTGCGGCTCACTGAGGAGCTGTGCAAGACCAAGGATGGGCGCATCGACGTCAATTTCGACGATGAGGCCATCCGCGGTGCGACGGTCATCAAGGAAGGCGCTATCACTTGGCCGCCTCCGCCGCCCAAATTGTCGGCAGCTCCGCCCCAGGCCAAACCCGCTGCAGCGGCGCCCGCGATGGCGCCTAAGAAAAGCTCGCACGGTCATGGCGCATCGAGTGAACCGGCTTCGACGAAGAGTCTCGCGATCACCTTTGGTGTAGGCGCGCTGCTCTTCTGGTTGATGGGCGCCTACGCGCCGGCGTCGTTTCTCGCGCACTTCACGGTGTTCGTGCTCGCCTGTTTCATTGGCTACATGGTGGTGTGGAACGTGACGCCGTCGCTGCACACGCCGCTGATGAGCGTCACCAACGCGATCTCGAGCATCATTGCGGTGGGCGCCCTGATTCAGGTCGCACCGCCTATCGATGCGGCAACGAGTGATCGACCCGATCGGCTGATTCTCGGCCTTGCGGTGGTTGCCATCACGCTCACGGCGATCAACATGTTCGGTGGCTTTGCCGTCACCCGTCGCATGCTTGCGATGTTCCGGAAATAAGGAGTCAGCGACGTGTCTGAAAGCCTCGCAACGGTTGCCTACATCGGCGCAGCCATTCTGTTCATTTTGAGTCTCGGCGGCCTCTCCAACCCGGAGACCTCACGCCGCGGCAATTTCTACGGCATCGTAGGCATGACCATTGCCGTGCTCGCCACGGTGCTGGGACCCCGCGTCACGGCAGCGGGAGTGCCGTGGATCATCGGCGCGTTGGCCGTGGGTGGCGGCATCGGTCTTTACGCGGCACGCAAGGTGCAGATGACCCAGATGCCGGAGCTCGTGGCGCTGATGCACAGCCTCGTGGGTCTTGCAGCCTGCCTCGTGGGCTTCGCGAGTTATGTCGACACCTCGATCCAGTTCGAGGGTGCGGAGAAGGCCATCCATGAGGTGGAGATCTACATCGGCATCCTGATCGGTGCGGTCACCTTCTCAGGCTCCATCATCGCATTCGGCAAACTCTCCGGAAAAATCGGCGGCAAGCCGCTGCTGTTGCCGGGGCGGCATTGGCTCAACCTGATCGCCTTGCTGGTCGTGATCTGGTTCGGCTATCTCTTCCTGCAAGCGCACGATCCCGCGGCCGGAATGATGCCGTTGATCGTGATGACGGTTATCGCGCTGCTCTTTGGCATCCATATGGTGATGGCTATCGGCGGTGCGGACATGCCGGTGGTGGTTTCGATGCTCAACAGCTACTCGGGTTGGGCGGCCGCAGCCACCGGGTTCATGCTCGCCAACGATCTGCTGATCGTGACGGGTGCGTTGGTGGGCTCATCGGGCGCGATCCTCTCGTACATCATGTGTCGCGCGATGAATCGCAATTTCATCAGCGTCATTGCGGGCGGCTTTGGTACGGGAGCCGGCGCTGCGCCCGCGGCTTCGGGTGCTGCCCAGCCCGCCGGTGAGGTCGTCGCCGTCAGCGCTTCAGAGACCGCCGAGATGCTGCGCGCGGCCAAGAACGTCATCATCATCCCAGGCTACGGTATGGCCGTGGCGCAGGCCCAGCACACGGTCTATGAAATCACCAAGCTGCTGCGTGAAAAGGGCGTCAACGTACGTTTTGGTATTCATCCGGTTGCAGGTCGCATGCCCGGTCACATGAACGTGCTGCTCGCCGAAGCCAAAGTTCCCTACGACATCGTCCTCGAGATGGACGAAATCAACGACGATTTCTCTGATACCGATGTATCGATCGTCATTGGCGCCAACGACATCGTGAACCCGGCTGCAGAGGACGATCCGACAAGTCCGATCGCCGGCATGCCGGTGTTGCAGGTGTGGAAGTCGAAGACCTCCATCGTCATGAAGCGCTCCATGGCATCGGGCTATGCGGGTGTCGACAATCCGCTGTTCTTCAAGGAGAACAATCGGATGTTGTTCGGCGATGCCAAGAAGATGCTCGACGAAGTGCTCGGAGCGCTGAAGGCGTGAGACTCGCCGGACGGGTTGCGCTCGTCACCGGCAGCAGCTCGGGCATTGGCCGCGGCGTAGCTCTCGCTTTCGCGAGCGAGGGCGCGGATGTCGTCATCAATCACCCGACCGCTGCTGAGACCGCGGCGGCCGAGGAGGTCGCGGCCGCGGTTCGCCAGGCCGGGCGCCGCGCACTCGTCGTGCGCGCCGATGTCAGCCAGGAGGCTGAGGTCGAGCGACTGGTTGCTGCCGCCCGCGATGCCTTCGGACACATCGATATTCTCGTAAACAATGCAGGCATTGCTGCAGCCGCTGCGGTGCACGAGATGACCACCGAGACCTGGGATCGGGTGCTTGGCGTGCATCTGCGCGGTACGTTCATGATGACTCGCGCGGTGCTCGGCGAGATGTACGCCCGCAACTCGGGTCGCATCATCAACACGGCGTCGCAACTCGCGTACAAGGGTGCCGCCGGCTTCAGTGCCTACACGGCAGCGAAGGGCGCCATCATTTCCTTCACCCGCAGCACCGCCCTCGAGATCGGCGCGCGCAACATCACCGTCAACTGTATCGCGCCCGGCGCGACCCTGACGCCGATACTGGACGATGTACCCGCCGACACGCTCGAGGCTATCCGACAGGCCATACCGCTCGGGCGCATTGCGGAGGTGGCTGATATCGTTCCGGCTTACGTGTTCCTCGCAGGGGACGATGCGAGGCACTTCCAGGGACAGTGCCTGAGTCCGAACGGCGGCGACGTATTTCTTTGAGTCGTTGATCGCTCTTCGAGTCGCTGAGCGTCGCTCAGGTTTTCGCATTGAGCACAGTAGCCTCGCGCTCGGCCGACAGGCCTGCCTTGAGTTCCTGTTGCTCCTTGAGCGGACGCTGCAGGTGCCAGGCCAGCGTATCGCGAGCCGTGACCTCCAGCGATCTGATCGTGAGCCCGGCGCGCCGCGCGCGATCAGTGCTCGTCGCGGCGAAGCCCGCACCGTCGCCAACCGGAGGAACCCAGACCGGCATGTCGGACCATGGCGCGACGTTTTGCTTCTCCAGAAATTCCGCCGAGCGCCAGGTCGGTTTGGCGGGCTGCGCGGGCTTTGCGAGTTTGGACGCGGCCGTGATGGAAGCCTGGATCAGCTGGCCCATGTTGAACTGTCCCGAAGCCGAGACGATGTTGAAGGTGCCCGCGAGTTGCTGCTCCAGCGCAAGCACTGAGAAGGCGGCAAGATCCCGCGCATCGATCAACTGGATGGGGTCGGTCGGTTGGCCCGGCGCCAGCATGTCGCCACCGCGGGCGGCGCGGGCAGGCCAGTAGGTGAATCGATCGGTGTTGTCCTCCGGCCCGACGATCAAGCCGGGTCGCAGCACGATGGTGCGCGCGGCGCCGAAGCTGCGCTCGGCCGCCGTTTCACACGCCGCTTTTAGTGGTCCGTAGGTGGCCCCGTCGACGGTCTCGGTGGATGGGTCGGCGAGCTTACCGACAGGCGAACGCTCATCGTTCGGCGTCGCGAGGCTCGCATAGGCCGAGATCGAGGAAATGAACAGATATCGGTTTGCCCGCGCCTTAAGTAACTCGCCGGTGAGAGTGACGTGGCGGGGCACGTACCCCGAATTGTCGATGACCGCATCCCAGGAGCCTGTAGCCAGACCTTCGAGTTGTCCGTTGCGGTCACCGAGGATCCGTTCGATTTGTGGCAGGCGGTCCGTCTTGGTGCGTCCACGATTGAAGAAAGTCAGCGAATGACCGCGCGAGAGTGCGTACTCGGCCATGTGCAGGCCGATGAATCGGGTGCCGCCGAGGATGAGGATGCGCAGGGGCTTGGTCGCCTTGGTGGCTCGCGCCCAGGTTGATTGTGAGCTGAGGCCCACTGCGGCGGTGGCAGCCAGAAATGTTCTGCGTTTCATGCGAGGTCATCCTTTCATTGGGGTGGCAGTGCCGCTCGTGAACCAGCCCACGATACGCGGCAAGCGTTCGACATATCGCTCCGCAACGAGTTCCGAATCGATGGCGAAGCCTGCGTGTTCTATGAGTGTACGAATTGGTCGATTCAAATGGCAGCCTCCGCCCACGCGCTTTTGCAGCGGAGTCATTCGATGCTGCCACTTCGCGATGCGCGGGTCGGGTGATTGGCCGTGTTCGAGAAACAAAAAGCGTCCGCTCGGATGCAAGACGCGTCGAATTTCCGCGAGGGCTTGATCCACTTGGGCAATCGAACACAGCGTGAACGTGCTGACCACGGTGTCGAAACTGTCGGTGTCAAACGGCAGGCGTTCGGCGGACAGTGCGTGACTGATCACCTCACGACCGCTGTCGGCGATATGTTTCCGCGCACGCTGAGACAGCATCGCATCAGGCTCGACGATCTCAATGCGGCGGACGCCAGAGGGGTAGTAGGGCAGATTTGCGCCCGTGCCGAAGCCGATCTCGAGAATCCGACCTTGCGCGCTGCCCACCACCGGAGCGCGATGTCGGCTAAGTCGCGGATCGTGCATGACGGCCTCGAGCAGCCGCGGCAGGACATGTCTGGCGTAGAAACCCACGGAGAGGATTCTAGGGCGTCGCGACCGCCGTGCGTGCTGCATTGGCGATGGCGGCACTGCCTGCGCTTGGCATGTAGAGGTATTCGCCGCCCAGCCAGCGCGCCAGCTTCTGGCCGGCCCCGTGACTGACGAAGCTGCGCTGTGTGTCGATCAGCAGGGTCTTCAAGCCGCGTGCGGCGACCGTAACAGCGATACCTTGCAGTTCGTCATCGACGCCGGCGCGCTCGGCCCGCAGGCCGATGTTGGCGCGCCCATCAGTCAGCAGCACGAGCACGACATTGCCGTAGCCCTTGCGCTTCGCCTGTTCGGCCACCTCAAGAGTCAGCAGCAAAGTGGCGGCCAGCGGTGTACCGCCACCGGTCGGAATCTGATCGACCGCACGACGCAGCAACTCGACGCTGCTGGTGGGAGGCAGCAGCAGGTCGGCAGATTGCGCGCGAAACGACATCAAGGCCACCTTGTCACGATTCACGTAGGCCTGCTCGAGCAGCGAGTGCACGGCGCCTTTTGCCTGCCGCATTCGATTGAGAGCCATGCTGCCGCTCGCGTCTACTGCGAAGATGAATAGGGCACCGGCCTTGCTCTTGTATCGTTTGATGCGAATGTCTTCGGCGCGCAGTGTGAGATTGCCTTGCCGGCGAGCGCGAACCCGTTGCCACGGCGCGGCGGCTCGAAGCGTGGCGATCACATCGATGCGCTGGCCCTTGAGGGTGCCTGGAACACTTGCGACGTGTCGGCCACGAACGCCCTCTGTGCTGCCGCGTGATCCGGCGCGGCTGCGACGGGATCGGCTGAAAGGCAAGGTCTCGAGGACGGCAGGCAGTTCCGTGTCGACGGCGTCGAGGATCTCCTCGGCCATTTCCAAGCTGTCGGTCGAGGGTCCCTGCGCCTCGGTCGCGCTGGGCTCCGGGCTCTCCTGCGGCGGCGGCGGGCTCTCGCTCGGGGGTGACTCCTGCGTCGGGTGCCGGGTGGCTCGCGGTAGGAGAACGAGGCGTACGGCGACCTCCAGATCCTCGCGTTGCACGCTATCGCGCAGGGCGAGTGCAGCGCTCGCCCGCGCTGCCAGACACGCGAAGAGGTCTGCACGATGACCTTGTACGCCGAGTGCTACGGCGGTGGCGCAGAGTTCCTGCTGCTGCTCCGCGGTCAACTCGACGGCGTCCAATGACGTACGCGCGACCTCGAGTACGCCGCGCAACATCTCGATTTCGTCTTGCCATGCCCGCAGCGTGGGGTTGAGATGGCGCTCGACGATGCTCAAGCGCGCGTCGCTGGTTCCTGCCGAAGGCATGCGGACGATAAGACCCATCCGATCGAGCAGATGGGCCCTCGGCTGGCCCTCGGCGGGGTCGTAGCTGCCTACGAGACGGAAGCGGGTTGCTACGCGCCGGCTGAGGCCATCGCGCTCGATGCGCAACTCCCCATCCTCCAGCGCTCCGAGCAAAGTGTTGGCTGTACCTTCGGCCAGTAAATTGCAGGCCTCGACGAGCAGCACACCGCCGTCGGCACGCCCGAGCACGCCGTTACGAATCACGCGTTCGCCGCGTTGCAGGGTCGCTTCGAGGTCGAGTCCTCCGAGCAGCGCTTCCTGATCGCAGCCGAGTGGCAGCACGACCTGATGGACCCCGGGCAGCAAATCCGCGAGGCCGTGCATCAGCGCGCTTTTGCCGCTGCCCGGTGGACCGACGAATACCACGCCACGCAGACGCGGCTCGAGCGCCAGCATGAGTAGCGCGAGTCGCGGCGTGTCCATCGCGACCAGCGCAGGCAATGGCAGGCGGTGGCTGATCAGGCGAGCGCCTCGGCCAGCACGCGGCGCACGCGCTCATCGTCGGCGGCAGGTTCCAGCGGATCTTTGCGCAGGCGGTGTGCGAGGGCGAGCGGCGCCACGCGCTTGACGTGTTCCGGCACGGCGGTCGTCGCACCCTCGTAGGCAGCGAGTGCGAGCGCAGCGCGGGTGATGGCGAGTTCGCCGCGGTGTCCGTCGATGGCGAGCAGATCGCACAGGCGTGCAGCCAGCAGCAGAGCCTCGTTCGACACCTCCACGTGCGGACGCCGTGCGATGGCCTTGACGAGGGTGCCGCGCAACTTCGCCTGGGCACTCGAGTACCGCTTGCAGAACGCGACAGGGTCGGTTTCGAAGGCGAGACGGCGTTTTACGATCTCCACGCGTTGCGAGACATCGGATACGGTGCGAATGCGCGCATGCAAACCAAAGCGATCGAGCAACTGCGGTCGCAAGTCGCCTTCCTCCGGGTTGCCCGACCCGACAAGTACGAAACGCGCAGGATGACGGATGCTCAGGCCTTCGCGTTCAACCACGTTCACTCCGCTTGCGGCCACATCGAGCAGCAGATCGACGAGGTGGTCCTCGAGCAGATTGACTTCATCGATGTAGAGAAATCCACGGTGGGCGGCGGCGAGCAGTCCGGGTGAGAACGCCTGCACGCCGTCGATGAGTGCGCGCTCGATATCGACTGAGCCGACCACGCGGTCTTCGGTGGCGCCGAGCGGCAAATCGACCACAGGCACGGTTCGGCGAATCGCCTTGAGGTTTGAGGTCTTTCGGCTGCAATGCAGGCAGTCGGGTGCGGGTGAGGCCGCATCGCAGTTGTACGGGCACCCGGCTACCACGGTCGTCATCGGCAGCAGCTGTGCCAGCGCCCGCACAGCAGTGCTTTTCGCGGTACCACGGTGGCCGGTGACCAAGACACCGCCGATCGAAGGGTCGATCACGGTCAACAGGATGGCGAGCTTCAGCTCTTCCTGACCGACGATCGCCACAAAGGGGAAACTCTGTTGCACATGACCTCCTCAGCCTCAATGTGTCAACATAACAAGACAGTCTGGGGTGTCAATCGGGGTGGGGCATGAGAACGATTACCTTCATCGTCGGCATCGAGCGGTTCAACGCCGGGGTCTGGACCGACGTCGAGCGGCGACTCGCTGAGGCAGGCGTCGCCGTTCGGTTGAAGCGCTACCACGACGCCCACGTCGATCAGCACGATGCGCAGTTGGCGGCGGACCTCAAGTCCTCCGACGTCGTCTTCATGAGCCTGATCAACATGCGACCGCAGGCCGACTGGATCGCGGCGCAGCTTGCGGATTCCAAGGCAGCGGCCGTGTTCGCCTACGAGAGCATGCCGGAAGTCATGCAGTTGACCAAAGTCGGCGAGCACCGCTTCAAGGAAAAGAAGGGCGAAGCACCGAAGCCCGTGCAGTTTCTCATGCGCCTGATCACGCGCGGTCGTGACGAGGATGCACTCTACGCGTACACCAAGCTCGTGAAGATCGCCTCGAAAATGCTGCCGCTCATCCCCGAGAAGCTCGCGGGTTTTCGCACCTGGCTCGGTGTGAATCTCTATTGGAATCAGCCGGACGCCCGGAACATTACCGAGATGGTCAAGCTGATCGTGCGCGACACCTTTGCCGAGAGCGTTCCCATTGCACCGGTCAGCATCATCCCGACGATGGGCTGCTGGGATCCGGTGAGCGGCGAGATGTTCGCCGACGCGAATGCCTATATGAAGTGGGCCACCCGAAACGGACGATATCGCAAGGGGCAGCCGCTCGTCGCCGTGCTCGGCATGCGCAAGCATGTGGTACAGCGGCTGGGCTATTTGCAGGAACTCATCCGTGGCATCGAAGCGCGAGGCATGGCCGCCTTGCCGGTATTCGTCTCAGGTATTGAGGCACACGTTGCGGTGCGTGAGTGGCTCGTGCATCAACCGATCGACGCCTTCATCTCGACGATGGGTTTCTCCATCGTCGGCGGCCCGGCCTCGTCGACCAAACCTGGGCAGTACCACGAGACGGCCGCAGACCTTCTTGCCAAACTCGATGTCCCCTACGTGATCGCTCAGCCTCTGCTGATGCAAGAAGAGCGCGAGTGGAAGGAACGCGGCGTCATCTCGATGCAGTCAGTCGTCATGTACGACCTGCCTGAAATGGATGGTGCTGCGAGTAGCGTGGCGCTGGGTGCGATCAAAGATGGTGAGCTGACGGCGGTGCCGGATCGCATCGCGCGCGCCGTCGATCAGGTCGAGGGCTGGATTCGGCTGCGCCGCAAGCCAGCCGCGGAGCGACGGGTTGCGGTCGTTCTCTACAATTTCCCGCCCGGTCTCGGCAAAGCGGGCACTGCAGCGCTGCTCGATGTGCCGGCTTCGGTGTCGGCGCTGATCAAGCGTTTGAAAGACGAGGGCTACCTTACGGGCAGGGCTCCTACGGACGTGGCGGAATTCGCGCAGCGACTCGCGGATCTCGAGCGCGGCGAGATGGGTAAGACGATCTCGCTCACGGAGTACCGGCAGCTGATGGTTGGCCGCTCGGGCGATCGCATCGAACGGTTCTGGGGTCAGGCTCCGGGGGACATTGCACCGGCGGGTCGCGACGGCATTCGACTCAACACCCTGGAATTCGGCAACGTACTCGTCGGTTTGCAGCCGACGATGGGCGTGCCTGGCGATCCGATGAAGTTGCTGTTCGAGCGCAACTTCACGCCGCATCACCAATATGCAGCCTTCTACGCATGGCTGAAACAGGGCTGGAAGGCAGACGCGATTATCCATGTCGGCATGCACGGTACGGCTGAGTGGATGCCGGGCCTGCAGGCCGCGTTGACTGCCGATTGCTGGTCGGATGTGTTGCTGGGTGGTGTGCCACACCTCTATCTCTACCCACTCAACAACCCGGCCGAAGCCGCGATCGCACGGCGACGCAGCTACGCCACCATCATCAGTCATGCCATCCCGCCATACGCGCGCGCCGGTCTCTACAAGCAACTCGCCGACGTGCGCACACGGCTTGGAGATGCAGCAGACGATCTGTCGGGGACACTGCCTGAATTGCCCCGTCGCGCGGACGAGTCCGTATCGGCATACCGGCAGCGGGTGACTGCGTGGCTGGAGCAGGTCGAACAGCGTTTGATCGTCGATGGGCTGCACGTGTTTGGTGCCGTGCCGGATCGTCGTCGTGCCACGACGCTCGTCGAGGCGGCGATGGATGTACCGAGGCGGGGCAAGCCCGGGCTGCGTGCCTTGATGAGCGAGGCCGGAATGAGTGCTGCTGAGTCGAGCGCACTGCGCGATGCCCTCATCGAGCGATGCGTCATGGGCCGTGAAGATCCTGCGGTCGTATGGCGTTCCACAACGGCAGCAGCCGTGCCGGCGTCACTGGCCGAGTTCATCACTGAGGGCCGTGGCATCGTGTCCGGCATGTCGCGCTGTCACGAAGAGCTCGACGCTGTGGTCCATGCACTCGATGGTGGATTCATCCGCCCGGCGTATGGTGCCGATCCCGTGCGTGCCGGCGCGGGTGCGCTGCCTTCGGGGCGCAACATCCACGGCATCGATCCGTGGCGTCTGCCAACGGATCACGCGCTCGAGCGCGGTCGACAGATGGCCGAGGCGTTGCTGTCTAAGCATCGCGCGGAGCACGGCAGTTACCCGCGTACGGTGGCGCAGGCCCTTTGGGCCATGGACACCATCAAGAGCGAGGGCGAAGGCCTTGGCGTTGTGCTCGCGCTCGTAGGGGCCGAGCCGCAGCGTGACGGGCAGGGCAAGATCCATCGGTTTGCCTTGCAGCCTTTGGCAACACTCGGTCGACCGCGTATCGATGTGCTGCTCGATGTGTCGTCGATCTTCCGCGACACCTTCCAGATGAGTCTTGATCTGCTCGATACCTTGTTCCGTGAGGCGGCGACCGTCGACGAATCACCGGACCAGAACTACGTGCGTGCTCATGCGCAGGAGATGCTGGCGGCCGGGCGTTCGTTGGAGGAGGCCACCGCGCGCATCTTCACGCAGGCGCCGGGTCTCTACGGCACTGGGGTCGATGAGGTCATCGAGGAGAGTCAGTGGGAAGATACGGCGCAGCTCGCTGATCTTTACCAGAAGCGCAACGGCTATACGGCCGGCGGTGCCCGCAACGGCGCGCCCGCTCCGGAGGCGCTGCGCAGCATGCTGTCCAAGGTCGATCACGTCTTCCAGGCAATCGATTCGGTTGAATACGGACTGACCGACATGACCCACTACTACGGTCATAGCGGTGCGATGAAACTTGCTGCCGACCGCGAGCGGGGAGCTCCCGTCTCGCTGACCTACGCCGAGACCTTCACTGGCGAGGTGCGCATCAGCGCGTCGGATGACCTGCTGCGCCTTGAGGCGCGGGCCAAGTTGCTGAATCCGAAGTGGTACGAGGGAATGCTTGCGCACGGCCATAGCGGTGCGGCCGAGATCGGTAATCGCTTTACGCATCTGGTGGGCTGGGGTACGTTGGGAAGCGTAGAACAGTGGGTGTTCGACGACGCCGCCAAGACGTATCTGCTCGATGAGACGATGCGTCGTCGGCTCGAAGCAGCCAACCCTCAGGCGGTACGCAACGCCGTGGGCCGCCTGCTCGAGGCGAATGGTCGCGGCATGTGGAAGGCCGATGCAGCAACTTTGGAACAATTGCAGGGCATGTACGCCGAGATCGAGGATCGACTCGAGGGTGTCGGCGTCGCGGCCTGAGAGTAAACGCGCCGCGCGCTCCCGCCCGTGGCGCGCGTTGGCGCTTGTTCTGGTTTCCGGGCTTGGACTGGTTGCCTGCGAGCGAGAGCCGCAAGGTGCCGTGAGTGTTGCCGATGCCGGCTATCAAGCAACGCTCATCGAGCAACTGATCGATGCGAAGCCCGGGCAGGTGATCGAGATTCCACCGGGTCGGTACGCATTCGATCGAAGCCTTACCCTACGCACCGATGGAGTGACCCTGCGTGGCGCAGGCATGGATAAGACCGTGCTGACCTTTGCGGGGCAAAAAAGCGGCGCTGAGGGTCTGCTCGTCAATGCGAGCGGATTCACGCTCGAGAACCTCGCCATCGAAGACACCAAGGGCGATGCGGTTAAAATCAACGAGGGCGAGCGCATCACCTTGCGCCGGCTACGCATCGAGTGGACGGGTGGACCCAAAACCACCAACGGCGCTTACGGTCTGTATCCAGTTCGCACCCGCAAGGTGCTGATCGAGGATTGCGTGGTGCGCGGCGCATCGGATGCCGGAATTTACGTTGGGCAGTCGACGGACATCATCGTTCGCCGCAATCGGGTCGAGTTCAACGTCGCCGGCATCGAAATCGAAAACTCTCGTCGCGCCGACGTGTACGACAACGAGGTCACGCGCAACACGGGCGGTATCTTGGTATTCAACATGCCGAACTTGCCTGAGGCGGGCGTCGGCACGCGGGTGTTTAACAACCGCATCTACGAGAACAACACCGCGAATTTCGCTGCCAAGGGCACCGCTGTGGCGAGCGTTCCTGCAGGGTCCGGGGTCGTCATTAATGCCAACGATCAGGTAGAGATCTTCGACAATACGCTGCGTGACAATGCGACCGCGCACATCATCATCTCGAGCTATTTTTCGACCGGTTACATGAACTCCTACAGCGTGGCCCCCGGGTTCGATCCCTACCCCGAAGCGATCCACGTGCATTCGAACCGCTACAGCGGCGGTGGCGACAGTCCCGACGGGCTCGATCTGAAGGCGCTGAAGCTCGCAATGTTCGGTCTCGGCGGGCGTCTGCCGCCCGTGCTCTGGGACGGCTATGTCGACACGAAGAAGCTCGTCGGTGGCCGATTGCCAGCCGATCAGGCGCTCTGCATTCGCGACGCCGGAGCGGTACTCAATGCCGATGGGCCCGGCAAGTATCGCAACCCCGCCCTCGATGAAAAGTCGTTTCGTTGCGAATTGCCGCCGCTGAGGGCGGTGTCCTGGGAACCGGCGGGATGAGACCACGGGACCTGCGATTTCTTTGTTTTTTCGCTTTACTCTGCGTCGCAGGGTGTGGGCGCATGACGCCCCCGCAGTTTCATGCGCAGACCAATCCCGAGCGCTTATCGGACTGGGGCGTGCTGTATGCCGACCAAGGCGCGCTACGAGTCGCCGAAGGCGTGCAGGTGTATCGATTGGCGACGCCTCTCTTCAGTGACTATGCCCAGAAGTTACGCACTGTATGGTTGCCGCCCGGGCAGTCGGCCCGGTACTCGCCGGCGTCGGTGTTCGAGTTCCCGGTCGGCACGGTCATCAGCAAGACCTTCTACTACCGGCGTGCCGCCCAAGATGGTGATCGTGTATCCGAAGCGCCTAATCCAGAGGCAACGTCGCTCGACCTGCGCGATGTTCGACTGATCGAGACTCGGTTGCTGGTCAGGCGGGAGAGTGGATGGGTGGCGTTGCCCTATGTCTGGAACGAGGACCAGACTGAGGCGCGGTTGACCCGCGCGGGCGCCTCGTTTGCGCTACGGCAGGTGCGGGATGACGGTGGCGAAGAGCCGTTTACCTATATGGTTCCCGACAGCAATCAATGCGCGGGCTGTCACGCGCCCAACGTCAAAGCCGGTCAGCTGCAACCGATCGGGCTCAAGGCGCGCCACCTGCCGGCCGAGCAACTCGGTGCCTGGTCGAGTGCGGGCATATTACAAGGCATGCCCTTGGCGGCCGATCTACCGCGGGCGATCGATTGGACCGATGAGTCGATCGACGTTGGATCGCGGGCACGGGCTTATCTCGACATCAACTGCAGTCACTGCCACAACCGCAGCGGACCAGCCGACACCTCGGGGCTGGTGCTCGATTTGAGCGCCGAGCCGGACGTGGCAATGGGCGTGTGCAAGCCGCCGGTCGCCGCCGGACAGGGCACGGGTAACCGGCGTTTTGGGATCGTCCCGGGTCGGCCTGACGAGTCGATTCTCCTATATCGGATGGAATCGACCGACCCTGGAGCCATGATGCCCGAGCTCGGACGAGGGCTTGCGCATCGTGAGGGGAACGCCCTCGTACGGCGGTGGATCAGTACCTTGCCCGGTGACTGTGGCGTCAGCGCAACCTAGACGGTGCCGGCAAAGTAATGTGAAATCGTCCAATGAGGTTACGTCGTCAGCTCACCGTTGTCGTTTTCATTGCAGCCTTGGGGCTACCGGGATCTATGGCCCACGCGCAGATCGATAACCCCGTGGCGACTCGGCCGACGAGCATCGGATCCATGGGCGCTTGGAACCCCGTGGTGGCATGGACCGTCGACGAAGCCACAGGACTCGTCACGATCAACATCCGGGCGCCAGGGCGCAAGCCAATCGCTGGCGGTCGTGTCGACGGCAAGCCCTTCGGGCGTGATCCGGACGGTCGAAAGACCGTTACCCATCAACTCACTCCGGGCCCATATCGGTTCACTGTGACCGTTCGCGATGAGATCGAACGGGTGTACGAGCAGTTGATTACTGGCAGTTGGGGTGCCGCGGTTGCGGCGAGTCCGCCGCCTGCGGTTGCCTCGCCACCCGCAGTGACTTCATCACAGAGTGCCGGGCCGGTGGTCGCGGCGGCCGACGATTGGAGGCCTAGCATCACTTGGAAGGTTGACGACAAGTCCGGCGCATTGACTTTGTCGGTGGACTCGGCCGACGGGCGTGAGGTCACGAGTGTTCTGATCAACGGTCTGCCTGAACCGGGAGCGCCGGCTAAACAGCGCGCGATCGTCAGACAACTCCTTCCTGGCGCATTCCGTTTCACCGTGGTGGCGAGCAATGCGAGCGGCCAAAGATTCCAGCAGGCGGTTGTCGGCTCTTGGCAAGGAGCGCCGCAACTGCCGCCAGCGGCTCCGCCATCAATTGCACCCACCATCACGCCTGCGCCGGTGATGGTGGCCGAACGCAAGTGGGAACCACGTATCGAGTGGGAGCTTGACCCAGCGAGAGGTGATGTACGCGTGACGGTAACGGCGGAGGGTAATGCCGCGATTTCCTCGGTGCGGGTTGCGGGTGTTGAGCAGGGCGGTGCGAAAGATGGTCGCAAGGTCGCAACGCACAAGGTCAAGCCGGGCGACTTCAACTTCCTCGTCTCAACCACCGATGCCTCAGGCAGGATTCACAATCAACAGGTCGCGGGAACGTGGAAAACCACGCCGCCGGCTGCTACCAAACCCGCCGTGCCCGCCTCTGCATCCGCGCCGCCCGTGGTTGCATCAGCGGCGAAACCCGTGTCCGTGGCCGCGCCGCCCGCTGCAACGCCCCCGCCGGCCGCTACGACACCGGCGGCTGCGGTCGCATCGTCCGCTGCGCCACCCGTACCGTCGGTGGTCGCATCAGCGGCAACGGTATCGGCACCCGGTAGTTCCAAGGTCATGCCCGCATGGCAACCCGATATCAATTGGACGCTCGACTCCAAGACCGGCGTTGTTAGCGTAACGGTCGACTCGCTCGACGGCAGGGCCGTCAATACCGTGTTGATCGATGGCATGGATATAGGTGGAAATGCGGGACTCAAACGCTCACTGTCGCGAGGCGTTGCGCCCGGTGAGTTCAGTTTCGTCGTTTCAGCGGTTGACCCTCTGGGTCAAGTCGCCAACAGGGTGATCACGGGCAACTGGAAGCTCCCCGGTCGTGCTACGTCTACGGCCAATGCATCCGCCAAGGTCAACTATGCCAAGAGTGTCTTCGCGCTTGTCATAGGTAATTCGAAGTATTCGTTTGGCCCGCTAGAAAATCCTAAGAACGATGCAAATGCGATAGCAAAAAAGCTGCGCGACTTCGGTTATGACGTCGAAGTTATTTTCGACGCGTCACGCAACCAGATCGTGGAGGCATTGAGTGCCTCGCTCAGTCGGGCTGAGAAAGCGGATGTCAACCTGCTCTACTATGCGGGCCATGGCGTGCAGATCAACGGCGTGAACTATCTCGTTCCCACCGATGTCAGCCTGACGAATACCGAAACGCTGCAGTTTTCGGCGGTAAAGATCTCCGAAATCATCGATAACTTCATGCCGGCGAAAACCCGCCTCGTTTTTCTCGACGCGTGTCGCGACAATCCGCTGGCTCGCTCGTTGCGTCGCTCGCGAAACGCTGCGGGTTCCGGACTCGCTGCCATGGATGTGGCGAGTGGAACATTGATTTCCTATGCGACGAAGGACGGGAGCGTAGCCCTCGACAACGCAGGCGCCTCGGGAGCCAATAGCCCCTACGCCAAGGCCTTGCTCGAACATCTTGGTGAGCCTCTCGACATCACACTGGTGCTGCGCAAGGTTCGGCAAAAAGTTTTGGACGACACGAATAACCAGCAGATTCCCTGGGACTACGGCTCCTTGACCGGCTCCGAGTTGATACTCGGGCGTGCATCGAATCCCTGATCTCGAAAACAATAAGGTCACCAGTTTTGTCACAGCGAATGGCGAATCCGCTTCAGGTCGGGTTTTGGGGGGTGCGTGGCAGCGTGCCTTGTCCGGGGCCGGACTATGTCGAGTTCGGCGGCAATACCAGTTGTGTCAGCGTCGAGTGTGGTGACGCGCTGCTGATCTTCGATGCCGGCTCGGGCATCCGGCCGCTTGGCAATAGCGCAGCCTTCGCCACTCGTCGAAGTGCCTCGTTGTTCTTTTCGCATTTCCATCAAGATCACATCGTGGGCTTTGCTTTTTTCGCTCCGATCTTTATTCCTGGGTTTCAGTTGAATGTTCACGCCGCGCGTCGCCCCGGCACCCCTAGTGTGCATGCGGTACTGAATGCGGCGCTCAGTTCGCCTTATCTGCCAGATCTGATGCCCGTGGTCAGTCCGCAGTGCGCGTTTAATGACTTTGTGGTCGGCGACGACGTGCAGGTCAACAGTGAAGTTCGCGTCAAGACGCACGATTTGTGCCACCCGGGTGGGGCCACCGCATACCGCGTCGAAAGTGGTGCTCGATCGGTGGCCTACATCACCGACCATGAAACGGCCTTGGCGGCGGATGATGCCTTGCGTGGTTTCGTTCAAGGCTGCGACGTTTTGATCTTCGATTCCATGTTCGATGAGCGTATCGACGCAGACAACCCGCGCTGGGGACACTCGACGGTACAGGAGGGGCTCACGCTGGCGCGCGAGGCCGGGTGTGCACAGTTCGTCGCGTTTCACCACAACCCGAACTATCCCGACTCAGTGATGCGGGGGCTTGACGCCTGGCTGGTCGAACAGCCAGGGGTAAAGGCCTTTGCAGCCCGTGAAGGCCTGAGCCTTCTGATCGAATGAAGTCGCGGACGCCGTGACCTCGACCTATTTCCACGCGGCGGACTGGGCCGTCGTCGCGCTCTATTTCGCGCTCGTGACCTGGATCGGTCACAGTGTCAAAGGCCGACAATCCACCATACAGGAATACTTCCTAGGGTCACGGTCGCTTCCATGGCCGGCGGTTTCTGCTTCGATCGTTGCCACGGCAGTCAGCGGCGTGACGTTCATCGGCGTGCCATCGCTGGTGTTTGCGCAGCAGGGCGATTTTCGCTATCTGCAGTTCTGTCTTGCAGGACTCTTGTCAAAGTGGATTCTCGGTCGCTGGATCTTGCCGCAGCTCTACGCGCGCAACTATTCGAGTCCGTACGACTTCATCCGCGAGAAGCTTGGCTCCGGCTTGGGCCGATTATCCGCCATGCTGTTTTTCATCGGTGCCGTACTCGGTCAGGGCGTTCGGGTATTCGCCGTTTCGCTGGTGCTGGAACTCCTAACGGGCCTTGGTTTCGCATGGTGTGTACTGCTCAGCGTGGGTGTGGCGGCGATCAGCACGCTGCTCGGCGGAGTACGCGCCGTCGTCTGGTCGGACGTGCTGCAGTTCGCCATGTTCGTCGGTGGCGGACTGCTGGCAGTGTGGTTCGTTTCAGCCGGCTATCCCGGGGGATTCTCTGCGGTGCTGGATGCTGCGGACTCGGCCGGCAAGACCCATGTGCTCGTGCTTGATGCCGACCCCCGGGTCAACTTCACATTTTGGGCCGCCGTGTTCGCCATGCCATTTCAGAATCTGGCGGCATACGGCACCGATCAGCTGAATACCCAGCGCATGCTTTGCTGCCGCTCGGTGCGCGAGGCACGGCTCGCACTCTACGCGAGCAACGCCGGCGAGTTCGTCGTGCTGCTCTTTCTGCTGGTGGGCGCGTCGCTGTGGGCTTACTACCAGATCAATCCGCTCGATCCTGCCTTCGCGGCGCTCGTACAGCAGAACATCGACCGAATCTTCCCCGCGTTCATACTGTCGGAGATGCCGATTGGACTGCGCGGCTTCATGGTGGCCGCGTTGTTCGCGGCGGCCATGTCGAGCCCCGTGTTGTCGGCGCTCGCTGAAACGTCGATCACGATGTTTCATGCGGGACATGCGGCGGGCACGCTCGCCGAGGATCGCGCCGTATGGCTCTCCCGCTTGCTCGTCGCCGTATGGGCGGCTGTGCTCGGAGGCTTCGCGCTGCTGCTATCGGGCACTGGTGAGCAGTTGGTGCCATTGGCTTTCGCGATGACTGCGTATACCTATGGCCCGATGCTGGGGCTGTTTCTCTTGGCCTTATTCGTGCCAAAGCGTCGCATCGTCAATCCGAAGGTCGGCGTGCTCGTGTCGCTCACGGGAGTATTTGTGGTACACAATGCCCATTGGCTCGGGTTGTCGGCGGCCAAAGAAGTGGTCGCCTTCCCATGGCTGTTTCCATGGGGTGTGATGCTGTGTGTGGGGTTTGCCATGCTGCCGCTCCGGCGTCGGGCTGGCCGCGGTTGAGCGTATAGAGGGGGTGTTTATGCTGGGTGCAATGCAGGATCATCCGCTACTGATCTGGCGGCTGATCGAGTTCGCAGCGCGAAATCATCCGACTACTGAGGTTGTCTCCCGGCGCGTAGAGGGAGACCTGCACCGCTATGACTACCAATCGGCTGTGCGTCGGTGTCGCAAGGTCGCCAATGCGCTCGATTCATTGGGTGTAGACCGCTGCGAGCGGGTGGCGACTCTGGCCTGGAACGGCTATCGACATTTCGAGTTGTACTACGGGGTTAGCGGCAGTGCTCGCGTGCTGCACACCATCAATCCGCGGCTGCCTCCCGATCAGATCGCCTGGATCGTCAACGATGCGGAAGATCGAGTCATCTGCTTCGATCTGACGTTCCTGCCGATCGTGCGCGCGATCGCTGCGCAGTGCCCGACGGTCAAGCACTGGATCGCTCTCTGCGATAGCGACCGACTGCCCACGGATACCGGAGTTTCCGGTCTCATGAGTTACGAGGCGTGGATCGAGCCTGCGGCCGAAGAGTATGTCTGGCCCGAGTTCGACGAAAAGACTGCCGCGGCGTTGTGCTACACGAGCGGTACCACCGGCAATCCGAAAGGAGTGCTGTATAGCCATCGCTCGACGGTGTTGCACGCCTACGGCTCGGCCTTGCCCGACATGGTCAACGTATCGGCACGGGACTGCATCTTGCCGGTCGTGCCCATGTTCCATGTCAACGCCTGGGGTGTGCCGTATGTGGCACCGATGGTCGGTGCCAAGTTGGTCTTCCCGGGTCCTGCCCTCGATGGTAAGTCGATCTACGAGCTGCTCGAGAGCGAGAAGGCCACGGCCGCGGCGGGCGTTCCGACGGTATGGCTCGCCTTGCTGAATCATGTCGACTCCATCGGAGGCCGTTTCAATACGCTGAACCGCACTTTGATCGGAGGTTCCGCGTGTCCGCCCTCGATGATCGAACGGTTTCTGGCCTATGGAGTCACCGTGCAACACGGCTGGGGCATGACGGAGATGTCGCCGCTTGGCACGATCAGCAATCTCAAGTTGGCCCAGTTGGCGTTGCCCGCGGATCAACAGCGTCGGTATCTGGAGAAGCAGGGCCGCGCCGTCTTCGGTATCGATCTGAAGATCGTCGACGAGACGGGTCGTGAGTTGCCTTGGGATAGCAAGTCAGCGGGGGATCTGCTCGTGCGTGGGCCTTGGGTGGTCTCCGAGTATTTCAGCGGCGCTCTCGGCGGCAAATTGACGCCACCCTTGGTGGATGGTTGGTTCCCAACTGGGGACGTGGCCACCATCGACCCTGACGGATTCATGCAGATCACGGACCGCAGCAAGGATGTGATCAAGTCGGGTGGTGAGTGGATCAGCTCGATCGACGTGGAGAATATCGCCATGGCGCATCCGGCCGTGGCCATGGCCGCTTGCATCGCCGTCCCGCATCCGAAATGGGACGAGCGACCGCTGCTGGTGGTGGTTCGAAAGCCGGGTGTGGAGGTGACGCCGCGCGAGATCCTCGACTTTTTTGCGGGCAAGGTGGCCAAGTGGCAGGTGCCGGATGATGTGGTGTTCGTCGACAGCATCCCGCTCGGCGCGACGGGCAAGATGCTCAAGGCCCGGCTGCGTGAGACGTTCCGTAACCACCGTCTGCCGGGAGCCTAAAGACCTGCGACTGCGGTATTCTCTCGCCCCATGAGCCATGGACGCGTTACGCCGGAGTTGCGGCGCTGGATCGTCAAGCAAGTCGAGGCCGGGCAAACGCCCGAGGGCTTGCTTCAGTCCATGATCGCCAATGGCTGGCCCGAATCGGTGGCCCTCGAGGTCATGGAGCGCACCCTGCGCATCAGGGTCGCGCAGCTCAAGGCGGGCGAGAATTCCAAAGAGGCGGCCGACGAAGGCTCAGAGGGGTGAGCCGTGTCCGCCATCACCCGCGCTGAAATCGACGCGCTGCCTGCGTTTCCGCTGATCGAGCCGGATTTTCTGACCCGCGATGAGCACGCCGCACTGCTCGGTTTTGCCGACGCGCGGATCGGACTCTTTGGCGAGACGACTCCGAACGGTGACTACTGGCAGGGGCGAACCTTGATGCCGGAGCAGATTCCGGATCCGTTCATTCGCCAAACGCTGCGGGATCTGCAGTCAAGGACGATCGAGCGGCTCACGGCCCTGCTTGCGGCTGAGTTCGACGAGTCTCCGCCCATCTATTCAGATCTCGTCAACTACGCTCGATGGCCGGCAGGCTACGAGTTGCAGCCGCATGCCGACAGCGAAAACCCGGGTGGCGCACCGCATCCTTTCCCTTGGCGTGACTTCGCTTCGGTGATCTATCTGAACGATGACTATGTCGGTGGTGAAATCTACTTTCCGAATCTCGGTATCGAGTTGAAGCCGGACCCGCGAACCCTGATCGTATTTCCCGGGACGTTGTTTTTCCTGCACGGTGTGCAGCGGGTAGAGCGAGGCATGCGCCATACCATCGCCTCCTTCCTGACCTTTGATGCAACGCGGCGCTACGTCTTTTGAGCGCAGGTGTAGCGTGATCACGGTTCCCGATAACGTCATCGCCGTCATTCCTTACGACGACTACTACCGCGGCAAGCATGCCGAGGTGTACTACTCATTGCGCGGTGACAATAAGCGCGAGTGGTTTTCCCGCCATGCGTATTTTTGTCTGCCGCTCGTCATTGGCAACCAGTACGGTTTCGCAGTCAAGTCACTCTTCAATGCCACGTTCCTCTGGAACGGGGGGGCGGAACCTGCGGATACAACCGTCACGATCCACAATACGGAAGACATCGAACGGCACGGTAGTTTGCAGACTATCGTGTCGAACTTCGGTATTGGCATCGTCACCGTGCAAACCGCCTTTTCGCTGCGAACGCCGCCCAACGTCAATCTGATGACGATACAGCCGCCCAATTACTTCATCGACGGCATTCAGAACATGACGGGCGTCGTTGAGTCGGACAACCTGCGTCGCGACTTCACCTTCAACCTGAAGATCACGCGGGCCAATCACCCGATCGACATCCGCGTCGGTGATGTGCTGGCCGGTGTCATCCCGTACCCGCGGCAGTACGTCGAAAATTTCGAGATGGTCGAAGGATACGAGCTGTTTACCCCAGAGCAAATTCGCGAGGAACAAGAGGCTTCGCAGGATTTTGGACGTGAGCGTGTCGAACGCGATGTTTTGCGTCCGGATGGCGTAGGGCGCCGGTACCACAACGGCGAGGATGTTTACGGTAATCCGTTTCCTCATTCGCATCAGAAATCGTTGACCGCTCGTCCCAAAAAGAAGAGTCGATGATCAAGGCAATCAAGCCCCTTAATTTTCGTCGATCCATTTCCGCCACTGCACTGACGGCCTGTTCGGCGTTGTGGTGCTTGCTGGTGCTGAACGTTCCATTCTGGACTCGCGTTCTTGAGTTGAGACCTTTAGCAGATGCGCGTGATGTCGCCTTCGTGGCCTCGGTCGCCGTGCTGGCGGGGCTTATCTCCAATTTGTTTCTGGTGCCGCTGACCTTGATCCGTCCGCTGGTCAAGCCGCTGCTGGCGATCGCGATGGTGCTCGCGGCGCTCGCTGCCTACTTTGTCTGGGCGTACGGCGTACTCGTCGACAAGGTGATGATTCGCAATGTTTTCGAGACCGAGGCGCTCGAGGCGGGCGAACTCGTCAACTGGAAGTTGCTGCTGTTCGTGGGTGTCCTTGGCGTGCTGCCTGCTCTGGTCGTGCTGCGTGTCCCATTGGCGCGTCCATCTTGGCAGCGCGAGTTGCTGCATCGTGGTGTGGCTCTCGGTGTAACGATCGTCGGTATCGGTATGGTCACCTTCTTCTTCTATCAGGATCAGGCGTCCTTCCTGCGCAACAATAGCGATCTGCGTCATCGTCTCGTTCCCGTCAATTATCTTGCGGGCGTGGGCAGTTACGTGCAGGAGATCACCAAGCGAAAGCTGCCCTACCAGGCGATCGGCGCCGATGCTGCGCTCGGGACTCTCTGGAAAACGCCTATGGCAGAGCGGCCGCTACTGGTGGTGCTGGTGGTCGGCGAGACCGCGCGCGCTGCGAACTTCTCCCTCGGTGGCTACCCGCGCGCTACCAACCCTCGACTGGCCGAAGTGCAGGACCTCGTGTACTTCACGAACGTCTCATCCTGCGGCACCTCGACGGCGATTTCGGTGCCCTGCATGTTTTCGGATTTAGGTCGCGACGGATTTTCGGCAGAAAAAGCCCGTGCGCGTGACAATCTGATCGACATCGTTGCGAAAGCCGGGCTCGGGGTCGACTGGTACGGAAACAACACCAACTGCAAGGGCATTTGTCGAGCAGCGGGCGAGAAGCGTGCCGTGCGCGAGAGCCATCCGGCGCACTGCAAAGCCGACGTACCGTGTACCGATGGAGCCATTTTCGAGGACTTCTGGAGAACGTTGCCGGCTTACTCGGGACGCGGCCTAGTCGTACTGCACCAGCTTGGCAGTCATGGTCCGGGTTACCACCTGCGCTATCCCGAGTCCTTCAATCAATTTACGCCGGTCTGTCGCAGTACGGACTTCTCTAAGTGTCAGGTGTCCGAGATCGTCAACGCCTACGACAACACCATTTTATTCACCGATCATTTGCTGGCGGAGACCATCCGTCGCCTGCAGTCGATGGCTGATCGCGTGGACTCGGCCATCCTGTATGTTTCGGATCATGGCGAGTCGCTGGGCGAGAACGGCTTGTTCTTGCATGCCGTACCCTATGCGCTTGCGCCCCGCGTCCAGACTCATGTGCCGATGGTGTTCTGGAGTACGGCGGGCTTCAACGAGCGGATGCAGTTCGATCGCCAGTGCCTTGTCGAACAGCGCAACCGTCCGCTGTCGCACGACAATTACTCGCACACGATTCTCGGTCTGCTCGATGTCTCGACGTCGGTTCGCAAGTCTGAACTCGACTTCGTGCAGGGCTGTCGCCGCTCGGCTACTACGCCTCCGGGCTGACCCAGCTGCGCGAGCGTTCCACTGCTCGGGCCCATTCGTGCATACGTGCGGCTGCATGGTCACGACTGATCGAAGGCTCGAAGCAGCGGTCCATCTGCCAGCGTGACTGCACGTCGTTCGCTGAATTCCAAAAACCGCTCGCGATGCCTGCGAGGTAAGCGGCGCCGAGAGCGGTCGTTTCGGTGACTGCAGGTCGAACCACCGGAACGCCCAGCAGGTCCGCCTGGAACTGCATGAGGAGGTTATTTCGCGATGCCCCGCCATCGACCCGTAGCTCGCGTAAAGGCACGGCGGCGTCGCGCTGCATGGCCTCGAGCAGATCTGCACTCTGGAAAGCGATCGCCTCAAGTGCCGCGCGAGCAATATGACCGCGAGTCGTACCGCGGGTGATGCCCACGATCGAGCCACGAGCGAACGGATCCCAATACGGGCTACCGAGACCCGTGAATGCCGGGACAACGTAGACGCCCCCGTGGTCAGTCACGCTGGTCGCGAGTGCCTCGACGTCCTCGGCCCGTTGCACGAAGCCGAGACCATCGCGCAGCCACTGAACCACGGCGCCCCCGACAAAAACGCTACCCTCGAGCGCGTATTGCAAGCGATGACCATGCTCCGCCGCGACGTTACAGGCGAGGGTAGTCAGCAGGCGATGGGTTGAGGGCAGGGCTGCATCGCCCGTGTGCATGAGCATGAAGCAGCCTGTGCCGTAGGTATTCTTTGCCATGCCCGAGCGTAGGCAGGCTTGTCCGAACAAGGCCGCCTGTTGGTCGCCCGCGATGCCCGTCAGGGCTGTACTCATCCCGCCCACCTCGACGCGTACCCCCGAGTCGATCGACGAGGGCTGCACGTTCGGCAGCAGCGATCGTGGTATCCGCAACAACTCGAGCATCCAGGGGTCCCAGTCGCCGGTCTGCAAATTCAGGAGCAAAGTCCGACTGGCGTTGGTCACGTCGGTGACGTGATGAGCGCCGTTCGTCAGTTTCCAGATGAGCCAACTGTCGATCGTGCCGAAGCACAGCTCCCCACGCTCGGCGCGTCGCCGCGCATCAGGTACATGGTCGAGCAGCCACGCAAGCTTGGTACCCGAGAAGTACGGGTCGAGCAGTAGACCCGTGCGCCGGGCCACTTCGGCCTCATGACCTGCTTGCTTGAGCGTTTGGCACGTTGTCGCAGTTCGGCGGTCTTGCCACACGATCGCCGGAGCGAGCGGTTTACCGCTTGCGCGATCCCACAAGACGGTCGTCTCGCGCTGATTCGTGATACCGACCGCAGCGACATCGCCCGGGCGAGCGCCGACCTCGGCGAGTACGGCATCCACCGAGGCACGCTGGCTGGTCCAGATCTCCTCAGGATCGTGCTCGACCCAACCCGGTTGCGGGAAGTGCTGCGTGAATTCCTGCTGCGCACTGGCAACGATGCTGCCGCGATGATCGAAGAGTATGGCCCGCGAGCTCGTCGTTCCCTGATCCAGCGCAAGTATCCAGCGACTCATACTGCGCTCCGATGCAATTTCAGCCAGTTGTCCACATCCACTGCTGCGTCGGCTGGCAGATGCAGGCCCAGTTTGCTACGACGCCAGAGAATATCTTCGGCCGTCGTTGCCCACTCAACGCTCACCAAGTAGTTGAGTTCCGCAGCGAACAGGCCGGGACACACTTCGTGGCCAAGGTCCGCCGTGGTCTTTGCGTGCTTGAGGATTCGAATTACGCGGCTTCCATAGGCTCGCGCCAGTCGATGCAGCAAAGGCGCAGGTAGATGCGTGTAGCGGGTCGCGAGCTGGCGAAGAAATACATCGAAGTCTCCACTGTCCAGATCGCCACCCGGAAGCGGGGCAGACGCCGTCCACGGATCATGCGTGACACCAATCGCCGAGCAGAGTCGGTTCACCGCCTCCTCGGCAAGAACGCGATACGTCGTGATCTTCCCGCCAAACACACTGAGCAGTGGTGCGGGCGTTGTCGTGAGCTCCAGGGCATAGTCGCGCGATACGGCACGCGCATCCGTCGCCTCGTCCTCGAGCAGGGGACGCACTCCCGAGTAGCTGTGCACGACGTCATCGGGTGTGATGGCGCGGCTAAAGTAACGGTTCACTTCATCGCAGAGGTAGCGAGTTTCCTCGGGAGATATCTTGGCGTCCGCTGGGCTGCCATGATGCTCGACGTCGGTGGTGCCGATCAGGGTGAAATTGTCCTCGTAGGGAATCGCAAAAATTACGCGGCGATCCGCTGCTTGAAATATGTAGGCGTAGACATGATCGAAAAGTTTAGGCACCACGATGTGGCTGCCTTTGACGAGTCTCAGCCCATGACGCGCAGCTCCAGGAGCGCTGCTTGAATTGAACAACGCAGCCCACGGACCCGCGGCGTTGATGACTGCACGCGCACGAACTGACGACACATCCCCCGAAGCCGACTCCAAGGTAACCAGCCAGCCGCCGCGTTCATCAGATGCAATCGATTGGCATCGTGTCCGCGGTCGGATGTCTGCGCCGTGTTCGTTTGCGCCAAGTGCATTGAGGACGACGAGTCGGGCATCGTCCACCCAGCCGTCCGAGTACTCGAATCCCTTGCCAAAACGCTTCTGCAACGGCTGACCCGCAGCGTGCTGGCGCAGATCGATTTGCGCCGATCCCGGCAGACTGCGGCGTCGGGCGAGATGGTCGTAGAGAAACAGCCCAACGCGGATCATCCACGCAGGGCGCAGCGACGAGTCGTGCGGCATCACGAAGCGCATCGGGTACATGATGTGTGGCGCGGCAGCCAGCAGAACCTCGCGCTCAGCCAACGCCTTGCGTACCAGATTGAATTCCATGAACTCGAGATACCGCAGTCCGCCGTGGATCAGCTTGGTACTGGAGGAGGAGGTGTGCGCCGCAAGATCGTGCTGCTCACACAGCAGCACCTTGAGTCCGCGACCCGCTGCATCGCGGGCGATGCCCGCGCCATTGACGCCCCCACCGACGACGACGACATCGAACAGGGGTAACTCGCTGTGGTCTGTCGTCATCGTATTGCGTCGTCCAATCGCATTTCCAGCCAAAAAAGTCGAAACGAGTGGTTAGGGCTCATAGTTTACTGTTTTGACTCGTAAATAGCGCCGGACTGCACTCGTGGGCGAGTGACTGCGCGGAGGACGTCATGGCGCGTGTATGCTCGGCCCATGGGGGAAGTCACGCAGTTGCTCCATCGGGTGCGCCAAGGCGAGAACGAGGCGCTGGCGGAACTGTTTCGGCTCGCCTACTCGGACCTGCGACGGGTCGCCCATGCGCGGCTCGGAGCCCATCAGCGCAACACCCTGCTCGATACAACCTCGCTCGTCCACGAATGCTTTTTGAAGCTTTGCACCGTCGGTAGACTGCAGCCGACAGATCGCGCTTATTTTTTCGCGTATGCAGCACGTACCATGCGCTCGATCATCATCGATCTGGCGCGGGCTTCGCTGGCTGAGCGACGTGGCGGTCAGTACGCCAAAACCACCCTAGACACCGCCATCGTTGGCGTCGACGGCGACGCGGAGCAGTTGCTGGCCGTCCATGATGCACTCGAACAACTGGCTACCCTTGACGCTCGGCTGGCCAAGGTTGTCGAGCTGCGCTACTTCGTCGGCTTCAACGAGATCGAGATCGCTGCAATTTTAGGAATCACGGACCGAACGGTGCGTCGCGACTGGGAGAAGGCGAGGTTGTTACTCGCCGCCTCTCTCGGTCGATAGCGCCCTGCCATTGACCCTGTCCGGTTTCACTGACCAGTACCGTAGTCCGACAGCCACAAAATTCCGGAGGCGTCCGTGCTCCCTGAGGTATCCGCCAACTGGCCTGTTTTAAGCCAGCTCCTCGATGAGGTGCTCGCACTTCCGTCGGCTGATCGCGAGGGGTGGCTTCGAGCGCTGCCTGTCGAGCATTGGCCCCTGCGGGAGACCTTGCGTCGCCTGCTCGAGGTTCAAGCCGGCATTGAGACGCGTCCATTCCTTGAGACCCTGCCTAGGCTTACGGCAACATCGACCCCTGCGTCTGGATTGGTCGCCGGCGATGAGGTCGGTCGATACCGTCTCCTCGAGGAACTTGGCACTGGCGGCATGGGCTGTGTCTGGCTGGCCGAGCGGGCCGATGGCCAGCTGAAGCGCAAGATTGCCCTGAAACTACCCCGCATGGTCTGGGCCGATGACCTTGCGACTCGAATGGCTCGCGAGCGGGACATACTCGGTGCGCTTGAGCATCCCAACATTGCCCGCCTATACGACGCGGGGGTGGACGACAAAGGTCGACCATATCTCGCTTTGGAATATGTCGAAGGCCAGCGCATCGATGCCTACTGCGACGCCCGCTGTTTGACGATACGCCAGCGGATCGAGCTGTTCCTGCAGGTGCTCGCCGCCGTCCAGTACGCCCACGTCAATCTAGTCGTCCATCGGGATATCAAGCCCGCCAACGTGCTAATCAACCAGCAAGGCGCTGCGAAGTTGCTCGACTTTGGCATCGCTCGCCTCGAGGTCGACGCTCGTATGCTGAAGGAGCTCGGCGACGTCGCACAAACGAGCACCCGTGCCATGACCCCGCGCTACGCGAGTCCTGAGCAAGTGCGAGGCGAGAGGCTCTCTCTGGTCTCTGATGTGTATTCGCTCGGTGTCTTGCTGTATGAGTTACTGACCGGTCGGTCCCCGTATCACTTGCGTAACGACTCGCGTGCGGCACTGGAGATCGCGGTCACCGAGGGCGATATCCGTCCGCCGAGTCGTGCAGAGCTCACGCCTCAAGCCGCACAGGTACGCCTGGCCACTGTGGTAAAACTCTCCAGCGCACTTCGCGGAGATCTCGATGCCATTGTGATGAAGTCGCTGAGTCTGGATGCGGGCACCCGCTACCTCACCGTCCAGGCTTTCGGGGACGATCTCACCCGCTGGCTACGGGGCGAAGTGATTCTCGCCAAGCGAGCGCCCGCCTACGAAGTCGTCCGCAAGTTCGTCCTGCGCAACCGCTGGCCCGTGGCCATTGCCAGCGTCAGCTTCGTCGCGGTGGTTGCCACGGCCATCATCGCCGTATGGCAAGCGCGTGAGGCACGCCAGGAGTCGCGGCGTGCCACCGCCACCCGAGATTTCCTGATAGCCCTGTTCGACGATGCCAATCCGGAGCTGCGTGGTGGCAAAGATGTCACCGCTCGCGAATTGCTGCTGGAGGGCGAAAAGCGCCTCCCCGCCGCTCTCGCCTCAGAGCCCGAGCTTCAAGCCGAAGTGCTGCTGTCGATCGCCAATGTCTGGGCAAGGTTTGGCGATGTCGAGCGAACTATATCGGCAACGGAAAAGCGTTCTGAGATATTCAGGGCTCTAGGGAATCGGCGACTTCATTTCGAGGCTCTACTAGATGAGGCGCATTTAGCATCCCAAACCGGAAATGTGAAAAAACTGGATTTACTGCTTAAAGAAATAAATAAGCAGTACTCGACCTCGTTATCGCGATATTCAACTGACAAGTCACTTTCTGAGTTGAATTGGTTGCGCGGATGGAGTGCGCTCACCTTCGGACGTCTGGCCGAAGCAAATGACATGTTTGGCAAAGCAGAGCGAATCGCTGAAAAAACAGATGATTCAGAGTTGCGCGTCAGAGCGCAGTACGGCCAGTTCCAGACGGCAATTCGGCTTGGTCGTCTCGAGTCGGCATTAAATATTTACCGATCTTCGACTGATTTCTTAAAAAATTCCACGCTGTCTACCGCGGAGCGTCTACATAGGAGTTTTGAGTTGATATCTGGGTTATACACCCTAGGCGAGTTTATTGAGGGGTGGCCTGAGATAGATCGCCTGATGAAGACCTCACTCGCGCTTTACGGAGCAGACAATCCGTCTCAGGAAATGCTGCAGCGATACTGGGTGAATTGGGGCGTTCAGCTCGAGAAATTTGATGACGTAATAAAAATGTCTGG
>Ga0209770_10000111_pt1 | contig 47928 bp, 38 predicted proteins | sample LauGreSu1BDMLBDD_2_FD_187572 | JGI IMG/M metagenome (GOLD analysis project Ga0209770, IMG submission 187572) | Freshwater lake microbial communities from Lake Michigan, USA - Su13.BD.MLB.DD (SPAdes) (version 2) | ecosystem: Environmental > Aquatic > Freshwater > Lake | place: Lake Michigan, USA... | reverse complement strand
ATCCTTCCATTCAGAACTGAAGGTATCAGTGCTTGGGTTTCCATCATGCGTGGTTGTGATAAATTCTGCACCTATTGCGTTGTTCCTTTCACGAGGGGTCGCGAGCGTTCACGAGCATTCGCATCAATCGTGGATGAAGCCAAAGCGCTGTATGATCAGGGCTTCAAGGAAATCACTCTGCTTGGTCAGAATGTCAATAGTTATCGTGATGAACATTCCGGAAAGAACTTTGCTGAACTTCTCGATGCATGTGCAAAAGCTGTTCCGGGCATGCGCATTCGCTATACCACTTCACATCCTCAGGACATGAGTGATCAATTGATTGAAACGATGGCTATGCATGACAATATCTGCAAGTATATCCATCTTCCCGTGCAATCGGGATCCAATCGCATTCTCACGCTCATGAATCGTACACATCCCGTTGAGCATTATTATGAGCGAATCGAGATGATCAAGAAACTCATGCCGGATTGCGCTCTTTCGACAGATATCATCACCGGATTTCCGACGGAAACCGAAGAAGACCATGAGCATACCATGGAACTCATGCGAAGAGTCCGATATGATGGCGCATTTATGTTCAAGTATTCACCACGCGAAAGAACCAAAGCATGGAAGATGGGCGATGATATTCCTGATGAAGTAAAAGTCCGCAGACTCAATGAAATCATCAATCAACAAAATGCAATCGCTCGTGAAATCAATCAAGGGTTGATTGGCAAGATTGAACATATTTTGATTGAAGGTCCAAGCAAGAAAAATCCTATGGAATGGCAAGGAAGAACAGATACCAATAAGATCACAATTGTGCCTCAGAATGAGCATACACCATATGTGATTGGAGACATCGTATCCGTAAAAATCGAAAAGACTTCAAGCGCAACATTGGTAGGAAGTCTCGTATAAAATAGAGAATATCATCAGGGGAATCGCATGGATAAACGCAAGGCGGGAAATATCGCCGAAGATATTGCCGTGAGATATATTGAAGAATTGGGGTATCGCATCATCAAGAAAAATTTCACTTTCGGTAAAGTCGGTGAAATTGACATCATTTGCGAATTTCAGAGCATGCTTATTTTCATCGAAGTGAAAGCTCGTACGCATCATGCATTCGGGGCACCTGAGTCCTCGATAACATCAAAGAAAATCAAGTCCATCAAAAGAGTTGCCGAAGGATATTTGTATATCAATAAGATCTCGGACAAGCAATGTAGATTCGATCTCATCGCCATAGATTTCATAGATGGTGAAACACAAATCAGACATCTCATCAATGCGATGTGAATGAGTATTACTTCTTCACCGGGAAAGTAACTTGCAATTCAACTTCTTTGTCTTCGCGAGGACCACGCAGTACAGTCACATTCGTTGAATCTCCGGCTTTGAATTTACCCAATGCAAAAGTATAATCATATACATTTTTAATGACAGTCGAGCCCAATTTAACGATGATGTCATCGGCAATGAGTCCTGCTTTTTCACCCGCTCCTCCTTCCCTCACACCTGTAATTCTCATACCTTTCGGATGATCGCTATAATCAGGAGTAATGCCGAGAGAAACCTTGAATGACATTGCTTGTCCGGGCTGAGCACTGGATTTCACCTTGATATAATCGGGTTTTTGATTCTTTGCATCAATCGCGCCAAGTGTTTGCATAACCATTTGAACAATTGTGCTTTCTCCATCATAATTGATTTTTTCCCAAGTATCACTCGGACGATGATAATCTCCATGTAAACCTGTAAAGAAAAAGAGTACCGGCTTTTCCTTTCCATAAAAGGAGGCATGATCGCTCGGACCGAAACCATCTTCGGTATAGGATAATGTCAAAGGATGCAATTTGCCTATTGAATCCACAATGGATTTGAATTGCGAGGAAGTACCAATACCACCAATATTCAATTTACCATCTTTCAATCTGCCGATCATATCCATATTAATCATCATTGCAATGCTGTCAAGACCAATCGTTGGATTCTTCACGAAATGTGCAGAACCCAAAAGACCTCGTTCTTCAGCGGTAAATCCAATGAACATGACGGGTCTTTTCAATGGATTCTTGGCAATTGCCTCTGCTGTTTCAATCATGCCGGCTGTACCGGAAGCATTATCATCAGCGCCATGATGAATGGCACTTTCTTTAGTACTTGCCAATGTACCCGAACCTTCGCCACCCCAACCCAAGTGATCAAAATGAGCGCCTATGACTATCACTTCATTTTTTTTGGAAGGATCGGTACCGGGAATATAACCGATGACATTGGAAGTTTGTACTTTTTTCTCGGACAAAGAAACATGTATATTCATGGAGTGATCAGCAATGATCTTACTTGCGGGTTTTTTACTTGACTTTATCTCATTCTCTAAAGTAGTCACTTTCAATTCCGGAAGATGCGCTTCCACAGTTGAAGTAAGTGCATTCAGTATGAGCATACCATCCACTTTTCCGCCTTGCTCGAAACGCAATGGCATGAGTGAATCCGGAAATTGACTACCTGAAAGGCAAAGCAATGCTTTTGCACCCTTCTCTTTGGCTGTCATTGCCTTGCCTCTCAAACCAGCGAATTGAGAGAGATTACCATGCGGACTATCCTGTTCCGGAGCGCCTCGCAAGACAATCACAAGAGCATTTTTCACATCAATTCCGGCATAATCATCATAATTGTCAGCAGGTGAAGAAATACCATAACCGGCAAAAACGATTGGACAATTCGCCATGCCCGTATCACTGATTCCAAGAGGAATGAATTCCTTTTGAAGTTTTAGTTCATGTTCCTTTTTTCCATGAGAAATCGAAAGAGCATTACCTTTGGTATTCAAAAGAATATCTGTGACAATTGAAAATTCTTGAAAATAGTCGGCTTGATTATAAGGTTGCAAGCCAATGTTTTTGAATTGCTTCTTGATATATTCAGCCGCAAGAACATTTCCTTTTGTTCCCGGAGCTCTGCCTTCCAGAGAATCCGATGACAAATACTGCACATGCGATTGAATTCTCTTGACTCTCTCATCAGCATGAAGAAAGGATAAAGAAAGAAGAAAGAAAGCTAGTAGAGGTAGAAGATTCATGAGATTGGGAGATTTATTGCATAAAAAAAAGAGCATGACGCAAAAATAGTCATGCTCAGGGATTCATCAAGCAATAAGATATCAACCATCAAAATCTACAAGCACATCATCTGTCAAAGGATGTGCCTGACAAGTAAGAATATATCCTTCTTCAATTTCATCATCGGTCAAAGCTTCTCTGCTTTCCATATGAACTTTACCTGTACGAAGTTTCGCTCTGCATGTACAGCATGCGGCAATCTGACATGCATAAGGCGGATCAAGTTGTTGTCTGATTCCGGCTTCCAATATGGTCTCACCGGGATTGACTGTGATATCATAGGATCGACCATACAATTTCACGGAAATCTGTTTTTCTTCCGTTGATTCTTCCTGTGCTTCAGCATCTTCATCAACCGAAATCGGAGCCGTGAAAAATTCTCTATGAATGCGTCCGGAAGGAATATTATGCGCCGTAAGCACCGACTCTGTATTGGACATAACGGGTGCGGGACCACAGATATAATATTCAGTATGATCATCAGAAACAAATGGACTGAGCAATGCCTCAAGCATTTCAATGCTCAGCACTCCTTTGAATTCATCAGATCCTTGTTCGAGAACATGCTTTACTTTCAAAGCAGGATACTGTGACTGAAGCTGATTCAATTCATCAGAGAACATGATTGATTCTTGATCACGATTTCCATAGAGCAAAGTAACAGTTGAATTAGGTTCCTTCAGCAATACACTTTTCGCAATTGACAAAAGCGGCGTTATACCACTTCCACCGCCAATCAATACGATATGTCTTGAAGCATCGGAATTTACCTTCAATGTAAAATTACCCATCGGCTTCATGATTTGAAGAGTATCTCCGATATTCAAATCATTGTTCAAATAAGTGGAAACCAGTCCACCCTCGGTTTGCTTCACACCGATTGTAAGTGCTTCACCAGAGAATGGAGATGAACATAAGGAATAAGCCCGATTTGCTTTTTGTCCGGATACTTCGGCTTTCAATGTTATGTATTGTCCGGGTACATACGCAAATTCCTCCTGAAACTCCTCAGGGATTGCGAATGAAATGGCAATGGACTGTGGGGTCAATCTTTTGATTGCAGATACTGTAAGATTTCTGAACATGAAAATTCCAATGTTAAATAATGTCAATTCAAATACTGATTACCAAAAGCCCAATTCCAATCTAGCGGCTTCACTCATCATCGTTTTATCCCAGGGTGGATCGAAAGTGAGTTCCACATTGACTGTTTGAACCTCGGGTACTTCCAATACTTTCTGTTCCACTTGACCCGGTATCAGTCCGGCAGCAAAACATCCGGGAGATGTCAGAGTCATGACCACTTCCGCCTTCTTTGTGTCTTCGTGGAAACGAACGGAATAAATCAATCCAAGAGCAAATATATCCACGGGGATTTCGGGATCATAGACTGTTTTGATTGCCGCAATGATGCGATCCACAATCGGCGCATCAGAAGGCGGCATAGCTTCTTGTTTTGGTTCTTGATGATTTTCATTGTCATCAAGTTTGAGAGAGACAAATTGTTTCATATGAAGAGATGAGGTGGATACAATTATTCAGTGCTGACATTTGTTTCGCCATGCATGGCATTATTCATCGTGTGCCAAGCCAATGAAGCACATTTCACTCTGGCGGGAAATTCACGGACGCCGGTGAATACAGCCATTTTACCAAGATCATCCGTTTCAATGGTTTCATCCATTGATGCCGTGACAATACCATGAAATTGCTTGAAGAATTCCTCTGCTTCTAGAACTGTTCGACCTTTCAAAACCGTAGTCATGATCGAAGCAGAAGAGGTTGCTATTGCACAACCCGAACCTTTGAAGGTGATATCTTCGATAATGCCATTATTGATTTTCATGAAAATCGTGACTTCATCACCACAAAGCGGATTATGTCCTTCAGCACAATGAGTGGGATCATCCAATCCACGGAAATTCCGAGGATTCTTATTGTGATCCAGTATCATTTGCTGATACAAAGACTGTATATCATTCATGTTTTTGCCAAATTTGAATATTGAGTCGGGCATGATAACGAATATTTCACAAGAATCGTTCATTCCGAAACTTCAAAATTAGGGGATATTCCGTAAATTACGAGAGGATAGAGTTGCGAAAGTTCTTCGCGCTCATGATGTTCCACTCCTTCCGGTCACCGAAATTCATGAATTCAAAGATCATTTCCGAAGGCATCACCTTTGATGATGTACTACTTATTCCTCGCTATTCAGAGGTATTGCCACGCGAAACTTCGCTTAAAACACGGATTACAAAGAATATAACACTGAATATTCCGGTGATTTCTGCCGCAATGGATACAGTGACCGAGTCCGAAATGGCCATTGCCCTTGCTCGTGAAGGTGGAATCGGCATCGTTCACAAAAACATGTCGATCAAAGCCCAAGCAGACGAAGTGGATAAAGTGAAGCGCTCAGAAAGTGGAATGATTCGCAATCCCATTACCCTCAAAGCTGATAATACCGCCCTTGATGCTCTCACCTTGATGGCCAAATATAAAATTGCCGGTTTTCCGGTTATCGATGACTCAGGTGCATTGATCGGAATTGCCACAAATCGCGATTTGCGTTTCAAAACAAATGGCTCGCAGTTAATTTCTGAATTGATGACCAAAGACAATATCGTTACTGCGCCTTTGGGAACGACTCTCGAAGAAGCAGAACAGATTCTGGAAAAGCATCGCATAGAAAAATTACCCGTCGTTGATGAGAATGGTCAATTGCAAGGACTCATCACCTTCAAGGACATTCAGAAAAAGAAGAAATACCCGAATGCATGTAAAGATGAATTGGGAAGATTAAGAGTTGGCGCGGCAGTGGGCATCGCTGGCGAAACAATGGATAGAGTGAAAGCACTTCATGAAGCCGGCGTGGACATTGTCATCATCGATACAGCACATGGTCATTCTCGGGGTGTTTTGGACATGATTCGAGCGGTAAAATCCACATTTCCAACACTTCAAATCATTGGTGGAAATATTGGTACTGCCGATGCTGCAAAAGCAATGATTGAAGCAGGAGCAGATGGAGTGAAAGTTGGAATTGGTCCGGGAAGTATTTGTACAACACGCATCATTGCCGGTGTTGGAGTTCCTCAACTCACTGCCATCATGGAAGCTGCTTCGGAAGCACATAAACATGGCGTTCCTGTCATAGCAGATGGTGGAATCAAACAAACAGGCGATGTTGCAAAAGCTATTGCCGCCGGTGCAGATTGCGTGATGATTGGTGGAATGCTTGCAGGACATGAAGAATCACCAGGCGAAAAAATTCTGCTGGAAGGTCGTGCATATAAGATGTATCGAGGCATGGGCTCACTAGGCGCAATGCAACAGGGCTCGGCAGACAGATATTTTCAGGACATGGAAGATGGTCTGGCAAAACTCGTTCCCGAAGGAATTGAAGGTAGAGTTCCATTCAAAGGGAATGCAAGTGATACCATTTATCAATTGACAGGTGGCTTGCGTGCTTCAATGGGATATTGCGGTTGCGGAACCATTTCTGAATTACAAGAACATGCTCGATTTGTGAAAATTACCGGTGCAGGACTCAAAGAATCACATCCACATGATGTGGTTGTAACCAAGGCCTCACCAAATTATTACTCTTGATAGATATTGATGGATGAATCATCCGCACAGCTTCCTCTTTCACTGAAGAGAGAAATGCAATCATATAAGAGATTTCTCGCTCTGGAAAAAGGGGTGAGCGAGAATACAGTCTCGGCATATATGTTCGATATCGAAAGATTTAGCACCTTTATTGTTCATCAGGGAATGGAGAAATACGCTCTCATTGAAATTCAGCATATTCATTCTTTCCTATTGATGCTCGAAGAATTGGGTCTGGCATTATCATCTCGCACAAGAACATTGTCCTCCCTTCGCGGATTTTTCTCTTTTTTGTTTTCTAATAAAGTCATCGACACTGATATCACTGAAAAAGCTGAATTACCCAAGTCACGCAGAAGTTTACCGGATACGCTTTCCATTGATGAAATGCTTGCCATTTTGGAGCAACCCGACATCACCACAAAAGCCGGCATTCGAGATAGAGCCATGCTTGAATTACTTTATGCATGCGGTCTTCGTGTTTCTGAATTATGCGGAATCAAACAAAGAGACATGCTTTTGGAGCAAGAGGTGATTCGTGTGTTTGGCAAAGGTTCAAAAGAAAGAATCGTTCCAATCGGAAGTTCTGCATTGGAATGGGTTGGAACATATCAAGTGGAAGTCAGACCCCACTTCATGAAAACCGAAGTTTCAACAAATGACATTCTCTTCTTGAATCAAAGAGGTACGGGAATTTCAAGAATGAGCGTTTGGAACATTGTCAGCAAAGCCACGATTGATGCAGGGATAGAAAAGCATGTGCATCCACATACATTCAGACATTCTTTTGCAACACATTTGCTTGAGGGAGGCGCGGATCTTCGTGCATTGCAGGAAATGCTGGGTCATTCAGATATCAGCACCACGCAAATTTATACCCATATCGACCGCGAATTCATTCGACAGGTACATAAGACCTATCATCCACGCGGATGATCATTGGGCTTGAAGAATACATTCCTTCGGATTAGTTTTTGATCGCATTTGTGAGACCACTTTCCCCTTTCCTGTCAATCGAGCTTTATATCCCGAAGCATGCAAAACAGACAATGCACGCCGTATGCTCATTCCGCGTACATCAGGCATTGGCTTGAGGATGGTTGGTTTACCTGGTATTTGCTTGACGATTGCACTTGTATCTTTCAATGAAAATGTCTTGGATTGCTTTCCATCGAGCATGCCATCTTGCGTACCAACTTTGATGCTCTTGCCTTTTTCCAACCATGTTCCTTCCGGAATTGATTGATTGATGATGATTCCATGATCAGCACCCTTGATGCGTAAACCAATATGTTGCAATATCTCTTGTGCATGATCTATTGAGAGTCCGCGCAAATCAGGAACAATTGCCGAGTCTTGCACTCTTTGCCTTGCCCCCGCATTATTCCTTTCAATGTCTTCAACAGGAATGCGAGATGCAGTAATCCATTTTTGTGCAATTTTCTTGAAAATCGGAGCAGATGTGGAACCTCCATAAATCGAGGATTTGGGTTTATGGAGCATGACTATCATCGCAACCTTTGGCGCATCAGCAGGAAAATACCCTACAAATGAAGCAGTATAATCTTGCTTGGAATATTGACCATTGACCAATTGCTGAGCAGTTCCTGTTTTACCGGCAATTGGCATTCCTGTAATTCTAGCCTCTTTACCGGTACCATATTCAACAACGCGCTTGAGCATATATGTTAGGGTTTTTGCGGTCATTTCTGAAAGCACGGATCTGATTCTTTGTACTTTCGTTTCTGAAATCACATTCTCATCCGGACCGATGATTTTCTTTACCATGAATGGTCGCATCATCACACCCCCATTGGCTATGGTGGAAAATGCATTGACCATTTGCAATGCAGTGGCTCCCAATTCATAACCATATGCCATGAATTTCTTGGTTGTCTTGCTGAATTGCTTCGGTCTTTTCAAAATTCCGGGAGCTTCACCCGGGAAATCAATTCCCAATACAATTCCGAATCCAAAATCTCTGGCATACTTGTAAAACTTGAAATCATCTATCTTTTCGGATAATTTGGCAAAAACGATATTACTGGATTGCTCCAATGCTTCAGTGAATCGAACCTTCCCGATTGGATGCGAATCCTTTATTTCATAATCACCGACTCGAAGCGTGCCATTCATTCCATTTACCCATGAATCAGGACTGATGATACCCTCTTCCAATGCTGCACCTGCCGTGACAAGTTTAAATGTGGAACCGGGCTCAAACATATCTGTGATTCCATGAATCCGTTTGGCATCCGAAGTTGCATTCTGGGGATTGGTCGGATTATATGTTGGCCATGAAGCAATCGCGAGCACCTCTCCCGTTGAAGGTTCCAGAGCAATCACGGTTCCACCTTCGGCTTGAGAAGAATTCACCCCTTCAGCCAATTCATATTCGGCAATTCTCTGAAGTTCAATGTCCAAAGTCAATTGCACTGCATGTCCCGTACGAGGTTCTTGCACCGGAATTTCATGAGAATAATAGAGATTACTCACAGCATCTCTTCTCATGAAAGTTTTGCCATTAATTCCTCTGAACAATGAATCTAGCATCAGTTCAAGGCCGGCAGTACCTTTTTTATCAGGATCCGTAAAACCCACTATTTGAGCGGCTCCCGTGCCATAAACATAACTTCTGCGATAAGTTGGGATCTTGATGAAACCCGGATCACGAATTGTATCTAGCATGATATGTCTTGCCGTGACATCCCTCGCCAAATAAGAAAACTCTTTCACTCCGTGATTGATCTTATCCAGCCAATACTCGATTGATTCACCGGTTGCAAGAGAAAGTGCGGTTGCAATTCCCTTTTTGTTTTTGACTTTTGTGATATCAATGGCATAAGACATTGCCTTCACATTCGCTACGATCACCCTTCCATTTCTATCAAGAATCTCCCCTCTTTGTGCTTGCAAAGTCACTGGCACCATATGCTGTCTTCTCTTTTCCTTCATGATTTCATCCGCCTTGATAACCTGCACATAAAATATGCGAATCAATGCGATGGAGAATAAAAAGAGAAATAGCCCAAACATAAATTTGAGTCTATTCGGAGGGAAGACAAATTCCATGGAAATTTGCTGATCATCCTCTCCGCGAGATTGTCCTTTTTGACTTTGCCTAGCGCTCATGAATTAAAGCCGGAAATATGCTGCACTGCGAATATACGGAATCGACGTTTTGCAACTTTACATGCACTGTTGTCTTTTCGGACAAAGTTGCGAGAAATGAGATGTATCATTTTGCGTATCTTTGCCAATCATTTCAGGAGTTCGACATGAGTGGAAAAACCTATATCGTTTATGATATTGAGACAGCGGGCATGCCCATTGATTCTTTCGATGAAGCAAGACAAGAATATCTTCTCCGCGGGGCAAGCACGGATGAATTGCGTGATAAGAAAATCAATGAAATGGCACTTTCGCCCTTAACCGGCCAAATTATAACCCTTGGATTGAAAGTCATGCAAAAGGCAGAAGATGGCTGGACGGAAGTAAGAAGTGGTGCATTCATGACAGATCCGGCCATTCCTGAAGGTGAAATGAAAACTGAGGATTTGCCATCCGGAAATAAAATGGTGCTCTGCAGTGAAGTCAAATTGCTGGAGAATTTCTGGAAATTACTCACAATTTATCCATCTCCGCATTTAATCACATTCAATGGTCGTGGATTTGATGCCCCATTTGTGATGCTTCGATCAGCCCTTCTCAAAGTGAAACCACAATTCAATCTCATGCAGGGCACAAGATTCAATTATCGTGATTCACATACAGATTTACTCGATGAATTATGCTTCTTCAATCCTCAGCAATCAGGTGCAACTCGAAGATATAATTTTGATTTTGTAGCAAAAGCATTTGGCGTGCAATCCCCAAAAGAATCCGGCGTTGATGGCTCGAGAGTTGGTGAATTATATGCGGAAGGCAAGTATGATATCATCTCGGAATATTGTCTTCGCGATGTAAAAGCCACCTGGGAGCTGTATTTGGCCATGAAGGAATTCATTCCGGATATACGCTGACATGCATCTCTTTCGACTATGGATCACACTCTTCAAGAATTGTCTTTCGCGAGACATGGAATTCCGTTTGCATTATGCCTTGCAAGTGATGGTTGACATTATTTGGTGCGCTGTTCAAATCGGATTTTTTGAAGTGATGTTCATGTATACTCCGGCATTTGCCGGACTTTCCAGAAGTGAGGCCTATTTGTTTTTGGGGACATTATTCATCGTTGATTCTTTCAATATGATGCTGGTTGCTTCAAATTTCTGGCATTTTCCAAGACATGTAAATACAGGTGAATTGGATTTCTTTCTTCTGAAACCCGTATCGCCATTATTCTTGAGTTATTTCCGATTCATCAATACAGCATCGATGGTGAATGTCGGGGTCAGCATCATCATTTTCATCATGGGCTTATTGATGCATGATCAGTCCATATCTGCATTGCAATGGATTGGTTGGTTTGTAGGTCTGATTTGCGGATCAATCATTTTGATTTCCCTCGAAACAATCGTCGGAAATATGTCCTTCTTTTTTGTGAATGCCTCCGGCGTGCAAAGCATCTTTTATGCATTGTATCAAATCGCCATGAGACCCGATGGCATATATAATTCCGCGATGCGCCGAATATTCATCACGATTTTTCCTCTTTCTTTGATTGCATCCGTACCCTCTTCCATGCTCTTCAATACTGCTTCTCTGGAAATGTTCATGATTATGGTTATTGTGACAATAATCATGGCCATAACATCAGTAAAATTCTTTTCTTTTGCGCTCACGCGATATAATGGCGCAAGCAGTTGATCACATCCACATTGAAACAATCTTGATGAATCCATAGAAAATCGGTGCGGCAAACAACATGCTGTCGAATCGATCGAATGCTCCACCATGACCCGGAATAAGCTCCGAACTGTCTTTCACATGTGCATCTCTTTTGATCATGGATTCCACTAAATCTCCTATTGGAGCAAAAAGACCAAGTAAAATTGAGCCAATAAGCATAAGCCACAATGGAAATGTCGGCATGAGAAAATATGTTCCTGCCAACATTGTAAGAATTGTTCCCAAAAATCCTATGATTGCCCCTTCAATCGTTTTTTTCGGACTGATATGTGACATGAGTGGTCTTTTCCCAAAAGCCATGCCACCAAAATAGGCAAATGTATCACCTGCCCAAACACCGATGAAGAGTAAGATTACCAATGCTGAACCGGCCTCCATGCTCATTTGTGCAAAATATGGTGCAAGATGTCCTTGCACTTCAAATTCTCGTAAGGCAATCACATTGGAAAGCATAACAGGCACATATACAATTGCACCGAGCGTGGACACCACAGAACCTGCCGGAGGAGCATGTTTTTCTTCATAGGAATTGACAAGTTCAAGGGAAAGAGTCGATAATCCCGCAAGTGACAAGACAAGCAATAAGAGAAATGCTGATTGTTCACCGGCAAAGTCCATCAATAGCATCCACACAAATCCCGTAATCATCCCAATCATTGGATGCGGAGCGAATCCCTTTGCCGAGAGTAGCATATACAATTCCCGCAAAGCAAGCACGGCAACGATGGCAAAAAAGACGGTAAAATATGGTGAACCAAGAATGACCATCCAAATCATGAAGGGGATCCCGATCAGACCCATGATGATGCGTTTTGCAAGCGTGCTCATGAAGAAACTCAATTGAAGGAACAAAGCATGACCTTCACTTTGGAAGGCCGTCAAAATTACCGTATTTTGTCCATACTTTGCCCCAAAGATTTACCCCATAGAGTGAATGAAACAATGGCGATTTACACATTGGAAGATAAAAGAACATCCATTCTCCTGCTTGGCGGATCTCGTCATTCAGCAGAAATGGCAATTAGATTAAGAGATAGAGAAATTCCTTTCAGCATTTATCTTTCATTTGATGATGCGCATCTCTTTAGTATGTCTGATTTGCCGGTATTGCCACCACATTTGATTCCTTTTTCAAATGAAGTGGTTTCAACCATTTCAGACATTACAATTCCACCTGATATCATCATGGATTGTATGCCGGTGGCGGCAGAGCTCAAGATTCCTATGATTCATGAAGTTGCCGAAGAATTTCCTCAAGCACTCATTGTATCATCCACACTTGCATGCACCGCAACCGAGATCATGCATTATATACAAGATTCACATGATGTGATTGGCTTTGGCTTCATACCAAATCATACCGGAACTGCCGATATCATTGAATTGACCAAAGGTCTCAATGCATCTGAGCATAGTTTGCGCAAAATTGAATCTCTGATGAATGCCGCGGGATATGCCTGTGAGATCGTTGAAGATCGCGTGGGTTTGGTAATGCCACGCATATTGGCGACTCTCATGAATGAAGCAGCATTTGCCTTTCTAGAACAAGTTGCAACTCGCGAGGATATTGATGCAGCCATGAAATCCGGAGTGAATTACCCCCATGGTTTGCTTGAATGGGCAGATACAATCGGACTTGATACTGTGCTTTCGATTTTGGATGCATTATATGCGGAATATAGACAAGAGCGATATAGACCCTGCATACTCTTCAGACAATATGTTCGTGCTCGTTGGATTGGCAAAGCCGGTGGAAAAGGGTTTTATACGCATGCTTCGGGTTTTGCATGAATGACATAAAGGAGATTGAACCAATCATTCGTGTTTTTTGCGATTTTGATGGAACAATCACGAGGAAAGATTCAGGTGATGCTTTCTTCCGTACATTTTCCTCATTCGAGCCAGCGCATTCCGATTTGATGCAAGGATTGTATTCCGTCAAAGAATATTATGAGAAGGTAAGTTCTGATCTTTCTTTGACAAAAGAAGCACTTCTGGAATTCTGCGATTCATGCGATGTCGATGCATATTTCGCTCAATTTCTTGAATTCGTGCAAGAGCAACAATGGACAATGTGTATTGTCAGCGATGGCTTTGACATCTATATCGATGAGATTCTGAGAAGAATCAATGCAGAAGATATTCCTGCTTATCGCAATCTGTTGCAGTTACAATCCGATTCTCGAACATGGAAGCCAGTTTTTCCCAATGCCGATGAGCGTTGTTCCTGCTTTTGTGCATCCTGCAAAACAAAGATTGTACTTGGAAAAAGTCATCCCGATGATTTGATCATCTATATAGGAGATGGACTTTCAGATACTTGTCCGGTGCATTATGCCGACATGATTTTCGCAAAAGGAAGTTTATCATCGTATTGCAATCAACATGGGATCATACATCATAATTGGAACAGTTTTTTTGACATCATTCAAGTGTTGAAAAAAAGAAAACCCGTTTTGCGAGACATCGCAAGAAAAGAAAGAAAAAAAGCATTCATCGCGGAATAATACTCTCATGTTTCAGCAATTCATATCATCATATACAGAACAACTCTTTCTCTCACTCGGAGAAAAAAGAGAGCGATATGCTTTGTATGAACTTGCTTTAAATCCCGTATTACCGGTTTATACTCAGTCATTCATATCTTCTGAAATCGCTTGGTGGTCATATACAGCTGTTTTACGAAAAGAATTTGGTCCTCATTTCCCAATCAATCATGAACAAGCATTTGCAACCGGAGAAGCATTGAGTCAATATCTCAATTCCATTGCAGAATGTGATGCAAATGAATTGGAAGAAATGATTCGAACATCCATTGAAATGCATCTGAATGCACTTGCCAGACCAATCATAACATCATCGCGATTTCTTTTCAGAAATGAGCCTCTGAAGTCGGCACATGAATTACAAATTCGAGCAAATGCTCTGTCAAATTCCATCCCCTTTCTGAATGAAGCTATTCAATCTTGCATTGGCATTGATTCTAGACATCCCGCTGAATTATTGATCAAGAAAGAACAATTCACCAAAGAAATTCAGCATGCAAGTACGGGATTCATATCAAAACAGCATCCTAAAGATTTGAGTATTTCCTTCTCGAAGATGTTTGAGTTCATGTTTGCACTCATGGGAAAAGAGGAAATTCCTGTGGAATTGCTGATAGCATTTTTCCAAGAAGCAAATCATTCTGCATATACTTCATATTTCAATGCAACGGAATTGAGGACATTCAACAAAGTAACATTGTTCGAAGCTTTGCATCAAGCAATGGGTCAGACAATAGAAGTTCAAGAAGAGGAGAGACCCAATCACGACAAGAGAAATGATCGTACTTACTTTGCGGATAAGGGGATAATTCTACCAAAACCAAGATTGACAATCAAGCCGAGCATGAGGCATGGCATACCCAAAACACTTGAATTGAGTCCTATCGAATTTCCAAAAGAGATTCAATCACCGGAAATCATTGATGAATTATTGAAACATGAACAAGTACATGAACAGCCACTGAGATTGATTCGCAGGTCTTTTCTCGGCAGCTTGCCCATTCCCGTGCAAGTACATTATGCGAATGCAATATTTGATGGGAATCTTACTTTACTTCGCAAGCTTGGTGCATCAATTGACAAAACAGTGGGATCGGAAGCGGCAATGCTTACTTGCAAAGCATATGTCGAACAATATGGCATGCCAATTCGAGATGCGGAAGATCCATTGAATGGATTATGCGATTTGGTGATGTCTTTTTGCAGTCAAAGAGAATCCTAACGGACGGCTTCCCAATCTTTCGATCTTGCTTTTCCGAAAAGCAGTACCCAAAACCAATTTATTGCCCATTCCATCAATATGCGAGGATACCCATAACGGCGGAATCTTCTAGGGGATTCATACACAAGTAAATTCTTGACAAATGACAAGCCACCAATTTTTCTTGTTCTACGAAATATCTCAAAATCTTCCCCTGCAGGAATTGCTGCATTATACATCCCCGCAGAATAAAATGCTGAGCGCGTGAAGATCTGGCACTCCCCTCTTCCCATGCCGAAACCGGCAATATTGACCATGAATCCAACATATGAATTCAAGATCCAAGAAAACATAGAATCCGAAAAAGTTCTTTCTTCTGGATAAATACTAACAGGACATGCAAGAGCGCAGGGTTTATAAGTGAGCTTATGCCAATCTCTTACATGTTCCAAAAATCCATCCGGATCAGCAGGAAAAGTATCCGCATTCAAAAACACAAATATTTCTCCCCTTGCTTGTTCCGCTCCCTTATTTCTACCTTCAGCAATGGTTTGCCTTCTCTGCTCAGAATGACAAATCACAGTATCAGCATATCTTCGTGCAATGTCGATGGTGGCATCTGTACTACCACCATCACTGACAATGATTTCAAGATCAAATTGCCGTTTTCTTTCTTGCGTAAAAATCGATAGAGTGCGTGCAAGCAATTTCTCTTCTTGCAACACAGGGATAATGATGCTTATAGAGGGATTGTGAGCAATATGATTCTGCTTGGATTCTTCGCGATGTCCTTCCTCAATCATCATAATTCAGTAACCACCACGCTGTGATTCACCATATCCTTTCTAAGCAAAGCCGGGAAATATGCAACCACGGATGAAGGCTTCGGTCTGCCTCCCGCAAATCCCGTAACACTGGGTGGACCCGTCAAAATAAGTGGTGCAATTTCTTTTCCGAATCTTTCGACCGCTTTATAATCTTGTGAGCGAACTCCAATGCGCATCATCACCTCATTGGGTTCAATGGCTTGTGCAATCGGACCATGACATGCATTCATTCCTATATATTCAGTTCTGATTTCATCAAAATGCAAATCAAGTTGATCTAGTCTTTTTCTCAAAATGGCATCTGCGGCTTTTGCTTTTTTATATGCATCAGGAGCAGAATATGTGAGAGAACTAAAGGCAACATATCCATCTTCATAGGAAGCCGATACTTTGAAAAATGGAGTAGCGGGTTTCCCGGTAATTCCATATACTTTTACACGATTATTTCCAAGATCATCTATATGAATGGAAGTAAAATCAGCAATGCAATCAGGTGTGATATATTCTGAAGGATCACCAATCTCATACATCAATTGCTCGCTGACAGTTTCTCTTGTAACTGCACCACCGGTACCCTCATGCTTTGTGACGATGAATGAGCCATCAGGAAATGCCTCAATGATGGGAAATCCTACATTCGCCATATCAGGCAAAGATTCCCAATCACCCAAGAAATTTCCACCGGAAGCTTGAGCACCACATTCATTGATATGTCCTGCAACTGTACCGGAAGCAAGTTTATCCCAATCTTCAAAACTCCAACCAAATTCATGAATCATCGGAGCAAGTGTGAGACCTGTATCGGTTGTTCTGCCTGTAATGACGATATCCGCTCCGGCCTGCAATGCTTCAACAATGGGTTTTGCACCGAAATACACATTGGCACTCAGCAACTTATCCTTTACTTCACTGATTGGCTGACCTGTTTCCATATTATTCATTGCATGTCCATCTGCAATAAGGCCATCAATGTGCATAAGGATATTATCACCCATCACAACACCAATTTTCAAACCGGTTATGCCAAGCTTTTTTGCTACTTCAAATACAGCATCACGAGCACCTTCCGGGTTTACTCCACCACCATTGGTTATCAGTTTTATGCCTTTCGAAGAAATATACGGTAGAACATCTTCGCAGGTTTGCACAAGATCTTTTGCATAACCCAAAGCAGGATTCTTCAATTTTTGTTTTTGTACGATGGACATTGTCACTTCTGCCAGATAATCCAGCATGAGATAATCAATATCTCCTTTTGAAACTTGCATGAGTGGAGCTGTGAGTAAATCACCCCAAAAACCTTGACCGGAAGCTATGCGTATAGATTGTTTAGACATAATATCATCCATTAGAAAGGAATCGAACCTCGCAAAGCGAAGTACCATTAAGTGCTGAAATAAGCTTGTTTTTCTGTTCCTCATTCATGAGGCATTGTCCTGCAAAATCAAATGGCAGAACATAAAATTGACATTTGAACCATGACATCGTGGGTGTTATTTCCACACGAATCATATTCTCATATACAATAGATTGTGTTTCTCCCAGGAAAATAGGTCTGATGATCAGTCCTTTTGTGCATAGCTCCACTCTTTGCTCAGAAGCTCTATATAAAACTTGCACCGCATTTATGAAGAGTGCAAGTGGGAACACATATGCCAATACCGTGGGCGTTGAAAGATTCAATGCAATAAGCGCAAAAATACAGAAAAGGAAGAAGATTGTCCCAAGCAGAAGATATGTCATGGGATTGACTACGAATAAAAGAGTTTCACCCACATTGATTTCTGCTCTTTGTCTTGCATCAAGTGTATTTCGAAAATATGTCGCCCCAAGTGCAAGCATTCCATATGCAAATACAACATACAGAGCATAAAGAAAGATTATTCTATCGAAATACATGGCATTGAATTCCGCAAAGTTCATGACAAACTTACTTGCTTTCCATGAAATCCCCATGTTTGTCTGTAGTTATGTAAAATTCATCTAAATGAATGAATATTCACGGAGATAAGTCCGATATAATCCTTATGTTTGCAGTCTATTTTCATGCAAACCTACCCGAATGAGTCAACTCGGTACGATATTACGCAATCGCAGGGAAGAGCTGAACCTTACTCAGGCAGAAGTCTCTCGACAAACCAATATCCGTGTCAATATCATTGATGCTTTGGAGAAAGGGAAGAATAGCATCTTACCCCCAACATACTTGCGTTCATTCAGCAAATCCTATTGGCAATTCCTCAAATTACCAATGGAAGATTTTGAGAAATCTTTTGCTGATTCAGGAATCATGCCTCAAGTCCAAGAGCAATCATTCATAGGTACGCTGATCAATCCCGAAAAGGAAAAAGAGAAAGAGTATACTCCACCGCCACCATTAAAGACAATAGAAGCACCTAGATATTCCCCGAGACTCGTAAGTGGCGTCATCTCTGCGGCCATGATTCTTATTCTTGTTGTCGGTGTATATTATCTTTTTGTGAAAGATATAGTCGACGACACGCCCGTTGAACCTGGCACACAATCAGAAGTTATGAACCAATCATCAGATTCATCCAATGAATCAGGTGGTGAGTTATTGTCAATTTTCGAAGATGAGCCAAGCAAAGACAGCATCATACTCGAAGTTACTGCAAGAAACAATACTTGGTTCACTATCAATGCCGATGGTAAAAAAAGCGAAGAAGTACTGCTTGCTTCAGGTCAATCAGGTCGTTGGACCGCAGTCGAATACTTCATACTCTCCATCTCAAACAATGGAGGAGCTATTTTCAAGAGAAATGGTCAAACACTTGATAATATCGGTAAAGAAGGTACAATCATCAGAGAAATGAAAATCACTGCAAATGAAATGCTCACATCTGCGATGCCTTATTCTGACTCAGATGGAAATGCAGATCAGAAAAAAGTAGTGGAAAAACCAAAGACAGAACCAACAAAGCAAGCTACAACAAAGCCGGTAGAAAAGACTGTAAAACCGAAACCCACAACGACCGCAGCTGTAAAAAAGACAGCTTCAACGACTTCAAAGCCTAAAACGAAAGCTTCCGATATAGTTAAGCCTAAGAAAAAGACCGCAGAAACTACTACACCAACCAAAAAGAAGTCCGAAACAATAACGAAAAAGAAGACTGAAACAACTAAAAAGAAGTCAACAAACGAAAAGAACAAAGCCATTACCAAGAAGAAAGTCTCTGAGAAGTCAAAAGCCGCTGACAAGAAGAAAAAGTCTACTACAAGTAAGACTAAAGAAACAAAAAAGGCTACGCCTAAAAAGCCTATAACAGAAAAGAAAAAGTCTTCGGAATCCAACAAAGTTGAAACGCCGAAGACCATTCCTATTGCCAATCCGAGACGCTAATCAGCGGATATGACCTGCTATGTCATGTAATCGAACTACTCCAATGCATTGACCATTGGTATCAATTACGGGCAAAACACCAATCTTATTCTCCCTATCCTCCATCAAAGACAAAGCCTCTCCCAAACTCGATTCTGCTTTGACAGTAATTGGATGCGATGACATGATGTCTTTTGCTTGAATATTAATCAGATTCTCAATGTTAGAAAGACATCTTCTCACATCTCCATCGGTAATAAATCCAACAATCTCATTATTGTCTTCACTTATGATTGCACACCCAAGTCTTCTCTCACTCATTATGATTATGAGATCTTTTAAAGAAGCTTCGGGATGTACAAAAGGAAGCGATGCTTCACCTTTAATCATAACAGATTCAACTGTCAGTAATAGATTCCTTCCTAATTGACCAGCAGGATGTAAATGAGCAAAATCATCCTTGGTTACTTGAGATAGATTCATAATTCCAACAATCAAAGCATTGGATATTGCGGTTGCCATGAGCAAACTTGTGGTTGGGACAATATTTAATGGACAACCTTCTCGAGTAATGCTAGCATCAACAAAGACATCGCTTTGTTTTGCGATAACGGATTCAATATTTCCAATTATCCCGATGATTGCCTTTGAGCGCATCTTAAGAAATGGGATTATTGATACTATTTCTTCTGTATTTCCGCTATTGCTAAAAATGATGATTATATCATTCTTACCAACGATACCAATATCACCATGTAAAGCATCTATGGGATGAAGAAATACAGACTTAATTCCGATACTAGTTAATGATGCCGACATTCTCTTAGCCATGAAGGCAGATTTGCCAACTCCGATTGTGATTACATGATCTGCATCCATCATCAATCTTCCGGCATCAATGATTGAACTCCATTGAATCCTCTGCGAAGCAAATGTCAATTCCTGAATTTCATGCATAAATGAAGATTCAGCTAATGTAGCCGCTAGTTCATTTTTCATGCAAAACCTCCCGTCAATTTAGCACCTGCCAACATATGCATATGTAATTGAAATACAGTTTGACCTCCCCAGTCTTCGCAATTCATCACTAATCGATATCCGTCTTGTTCAAATCCATGAGCTGTAGCTAATGCTTTGGCCGCTTGAACCATTTCAAGCAATAATCCGGCATCATCTTGTGTGATCTCCTTAATACTTCTTATCGTCTTCTTAGGAATGATAAGACAATGAAAAGGAGCCTGAGGATTGATATCTCTAATAACAATTAAAGTCTCAGATTCAAATTCAATCGTTGCGGGAATTTCTCTGCGTATAATTTTATGAAATATAGTTTCACTCATGTATAGTCTCCATTATACAAAACAATGCCCTCTGCGCAATAAAGCACAGAGGGCATCGAAAACATTCACAAGATTAGATTAGCGAGTAATCGTCATCTTTGCTACTTCGGTATTATTACCATTTGTCAAGCGATAGATATATGTACCTGTTGCTACATTTGCACCGCTATCATCTGTACCATCCCACTCTACTGAAGTTTTGCCTGAAGAAGCAACACCATCGAATAGAGTACGAACTGTGCGACCAAACATATCAACGATTTCAAGCTTTGTTACGCCATTGTCACGGACATAGAAGCTGATGCTTGTTGACATTGAGAATGGATTCGGCACATTCTGTTCGAGTACAATTGCTGAGGTTTCATCAATTGTAAACTCAAGTACATCAGAAATAGCTTTACATGATTCAGTACCGGTAAGATCCATTTGGGTCAAACGATATTGATATGTAACACCTGGTTGTACTTTCTCATCTGTGATGGAATAATCACGAACTACTGTAGAATTACCTGCGCCACGAATAAATTGGATTGATTCCCAATTTGTTGGTGCATCACCACGAGCAATACGACGCTCTACATGGAAGCCGGCATTGTTCTCTTCAGATGCTGTTTGCCAGAAGAGATCTACAGAACGATTACGCTTTTGACCATCGAAATATGAAAGTTCAACAGGAACGATACAGTTGTCATCAGGTGTAGGTTCTGTTGCAAATGACTTATCGCCAAGGAATGGTCTGATAAGTGGCAACCATGTACCACGTGATGCAGTTCTATAACCTTGGATTGAACCCAAATCTGCGTGGCTCAAGTGGCCAAACATTGGGTTTGACAATGGAGTTGCTTGAACCCATGTACCACTAAATGCAGTTCTTTCATAAGCAAACACATTCTTATTGATGAGCTGATTTGCCGCATTCAATTGACGGAAACTCTTATCAATATTCAAGTGAGTACCACTCACACCAGGACCTGGAGGATTTGTATTGTAATGAGTAACCATTTGACCAACACGAGCTCTGGATGCACCAAGTGCAAGACCGTCAAGACCAAGTTGTGCAACTGATGCCCAATATTCACCTGGTGCCAAAACTACCGGCTTGTCAAAAAGATATGTTGTATACTGACCATAGAACAAGTCTTTGCGTACATCATCAAAACCTCTTTGCTTACCAATTTTAGTACCTGCGATTGGTTGTGCTTGAGGAGCATCACCACCACGATACAATGCGAAGGAAATAGGATCAGGACTTTGGTTAACTTCACCCATCCAAGCTTGGAAACCTTTGATTGTATCTTGTGAAAGCAATTGGAATCGCATTGCAAATTGACCTGAAGCGGAACCTGATTCAGGACCGAAAGCCAAACGACCATCGATAGAACCGGCATTTGGCCAAGTACCACCTGAATAAGCTTCTGTATTCAAACCACGACCATCAACACGGCTACCAGTAGCTTGTTGAGTAAAGTCCGGCACATCATTACGAGCGGTTGGAGGATCATAAGCAAATACAGGTCCATAACGGAGATTGTAGAAGCTATATGTAGTGTCATTTGAATTATCAACATCACCGCCCTGTACAAAACAGCTAGCAACGATACGATAACGACCTGGAGGACAACGACGAGCATTCCATGCTGGCACGGTTGATTCGATGATTTGACCGGGCTTTACAAAAGGAATGATTGTGCTACGGCAATAGTAAGCATCTGCTTTGCGGATATCATCAGATTCTTGAAGAACCTTTACATTGATACTAACTGAAGGAGACTGCTTGCCTGTGTTATTCGTGATTTTGAAACGAATAGGAAGTTGCGTCATTTGTGATGCAGGTGTTGTTTCATATGGCCACAAAACCTGAACAAGTGACATTTCGATATCTGGAGATTCGTTTGTGTAGATCAATTTGATATTGTCCACATAAAAATCATCATCATCATCTTGTGGTTGCGGAGGAGCAGTATTTCTAGCTGCTGATACACGCAATCTGAAACGGAAGTCTTTTGCTGCTTCATTTGGAGCAAATATCAATGAATCAGGAATACGGAAGAAAATCTTGTTGTATTCAACATCCTTACCATCATCATAAATATCAGGACGCAAACCTTGTGCAAGTGTCAAAGCTGAATCTCTATCTTCAGGTAAATAACCCAAACGATATCCACCAGCTCCAAATACTGAGTAAACAAAGTTATCAGTTACTGCAGCTCCACCGCCACGACGCTTGTGAACACTCCATGCAATATCTGTTGTAGCACTGTTGAATTGACGAGCAATATTTTCAATACCATTTGTTGAAGGACGAGCATATTCAAGACGCAATTCATCAGGTGTAACACCTGCAGCAAGAGTAGTCAATACACCATTGAAAATAACGCGTGGCTCTGGTCCAACGATTGTAGCATCTGCCCAACCACGACCGAAGTCACCCTTATTACCTGTTCTCTGATATGAAATTGTCAAGATTGAACCTTGTGTCTTACGATTAGGCAAGTGACGAATATCAATCGGGAATGAACGAATTTGGTCACCACCTGGGCTTGGTGATGGATCATCACCGCCAAGTGTAACACGATTCAATTTGATAACAGGAGAAGCTGTTCTGAATGTTGAACGGTTCTTTGCAGTAACAAGTGAACCAGGAACATCACCAACTGCCCATCTTGGTGGTGGTGGATTATATGTTTCTTCATCACCATTAGAGATTTCTGCTTCATAGTTCACCCACTTCAATACTGAAGGCATTGGTGTTCCATTGATTACATGATACTCATTCGCATCATCTGAGAATCCATCACTATTCAAGAAGGACAAACGGCGCATAACAAAGACATTGCGTGATACAGTGTCATCAAATGGCCATTCATCACCAAGTGTTCTATAGATTGAGTCAACACCTTCTGAGAACACAAACAATCTCAAACGACCAACTTGGAAGTCAAGAAGTTCATTTGGTTCAAATGGTGGGAATTGAACGCGAACAATACCATATGGTGGAATACCGCCAAGTGGACATGCACCTTGACCTGGGAATGCAGGAATACCAGAACCAGCAACGCCTGCTGCTTGGAAGTTACCTGTTGCTGACCCACCGGACAACCAACCAAATTGAACAGTTGCATCGATGTCAGGAGGACAATTTCCTGTCAAGCAACCAACACCAACAGGTACTGAACGAGAGTAAGCTGTTTGGTTTGAAGCTTGGTTGATGATACGCATACGAACGCGGAAGTTAAGATCTTGTCTTGTGTAATTAACACCTGTTGGACGAGGTGGCAAACTTACACCGGGGCCTTGAATATCATTGGTCATGTTTTGGAACACAGCTGAAGGACGAATCGCTCCAAGTTGAGGATGACCTGCAAACAATTCTGGCTCTGGTGTTGCAATTTCGCGTGTGTATGCATCAAGATTCGCTGTAGATGACAATTCGCGACCGAAATAACGAATTTGCTCAGGAACCACACGCACAACATTACGCCATTGCTTGAAACGAATTGCCAAACCATTAGCGGGTGTATTGGAACCGTGACCTGCAGGACCCGACAATTGACTAGAAACATCAGATCCGGCATAATTACCTCTTGAAAGGTATTGTGTATGCTGACGAGGAGCTGATTGAAATTCTGTTTGTGTCAAGTTTGACTGACAGTTCGGGAATTTGTAATTGTAATTTCTTGTCGTTCCATTCACACCAATTGTGGTATTCATACGGAAAAATGCAGCAGCTGATACGGAAACACCGGAAACTACCACAGCACCTTCCAAACGCTCGAAATATACATATACTGATGAATCAGACTGATCAAGTGTAACTTGGAAATTCGCAAGAATTCTTTGATCGTCTTTGTTGAATGTAGTGGTACCAGAAATACCATTATTCCAACCACCGATTGGTGCCACATTTTGGAAGTAAATGATCAAGCGACGTGTTCCATCAGGATTATCTGCACGCTTATACCATACTTGACCACGAGTCTCTTCAGGGAAATCAGGATTCTGTGACAATTGAAGATTGCCATAAGCAGGAGCAATGATGGGTGCATTAGCAATATCACCTGCCAATGAAGCTAAAGCTGCTGTTCCTGTATTACGGATACCTGCAGTTGGAGATCCGGGATTGTTACCAACTGCGAAGTTGTAACCATAATCATCTGCTACAGGATCTGTAGTAGGATTGCCGGATGCCGGACGAGCAAACACATCATCACGATACAAATTGTATCCGGTTCTTACACCATTACTATTGTATTCATAACGAGGACTTGACAATGAAACCAATCCGTTCGTAGACACATAAAAACTGTCATAACGAACGCCATTCAAAAAGAATGGGAATCCGATTCTGATCGGACCCGCAAAGGCATTGTCTGTAGAGTCTGTCGTTGCTCCGGGATTACGGAAAAATGGACGACCCTCAGACGCATCAAATGATTGAAGAGGACCTGTTGAGATCTGCTTCCATTTGATAAGTTCTGAAGGCTCTGTATCGTTCAATCTGTTCAAGAAAGCACGATCCAAATTAGGACGCCAAAAATCACCGGCATCATCGTCGGAATCAACGATATAATATCCGGTGGAAACAGAATGCACCGAATTGTTCGGGCGACTGTTATTTGCATGATCAAGTGCCGGAAAGTTGGTGAACGGCTGAGGAAATGTTGCATTGAAGCGACTCTTTCTCAGGGTCCCATCTTCCTTACCACCAGCATAAACGGCAAAATTTGCCGAGAAAAATGCCAGAAGTGCAATGAGGAATAGTTTCTTCATGTGAAGAACCCTATGCAAAAGTGATACATAATTACAATTATTTGTATAAGAATTTTACGCTTTAGTGTTATTAATAAAGCTACGGATTATGAGTTATTAACACATAATCGGGCGTAAATTGACAAGAAAGATTGAAATCACCAAGAGAAATTTACTGCTGTGAATAAATTGTTTTACACAGCTGATTGAGCATCAAAGGATAAACTTCATGCTCGACTTTTCTCACCTTTTCTGCTATTTTTTCGACTGAATTACATTCTTTTACTGAAATCTTACTCTGACAAAGACCTGAACCGGTGTCAAAATGCTCATCCACATAGTGCACGGTTATGCCAGTATATGGCTTTTTATCGTTATAAACAGCCATATGCACTTTATCGCCATACATTCCATGACCTCCGTACTCAGGTAATAGCGAAGGATGTATATTGATTATTCGACCCTCAAATTGACGGACTATTTCAGCCGGTAATAAGCGTAGATACCCCGCTAAGGCAATGACTTGCACATTATTCTTTTGTAACAACTCACTCATTCTTGATGAATCTTTTGGATCAGATAGATATTCAATTGGAATGTGCATTCTATTTGCCACTTCATAAATTCCAGCTTCCTCTTTATTTGTTAAGATCAATACAACTTTATAATACGAAGTATCTAGTCGAGAAAATCGTATCAATGCTTCTGCATTACTTCCCGCTCCGGAACCAAAAATTGCGACAGAAATATGTTTTTGAACTTGCAACATTATAAATACGGAAAGCTGTCATTGAGAATTTGAGGATGTTCCTATCCGATATGACAAAAATACTGTCTCAGGCACTATTACATGTCCGTCGGTATCGATTTGTGGATAATTACTTCAAAAAAAAGGAACTCTGACTTATTAATTATATGTTCAAGGGGATTCATTCATACATTTATACCTAATCACATGTTAAAAGCACCTTCAATTTTCATTTTCTCACTTATTCTCAGTCTTTTTCCATCTTTGGCCTATTCCCAGGATACCTCAAGCATAACGGGAATCTTGACAGGTACCATCATAAATGCTTCCACACAAGCACCAATAAATGGAGCTACCATTGTGATCAATGGCACCAAAATCGGTTCAAGAAGCAATTCTCAAGGAAAATTTACACTTCGTTCAATCCCTGTTGGCATTATCAGCATAAAGGCAACCGCCATTGGCTTTGAGCCAAGAACATTGTCAGATATTGCCATTAGCTCAGGGAAACCTGCAACGATCACTATTCTTTTAAGTGAAAAGGCAGTTCAATTGGAAGCAACTGAAGTTGAAGCCAGTTATTTCCAAAGAAGTCCTGAAACCATCACAAGTACTCAATTACTGAATTCCGAAGATATTCGCCGTGCTCCGGGTGTACAAGAGGATGTTATCAGAGCAGTTGCACTTTTACCGGGAGTGAATGTCACGAGCGCCGGTAGGAATGACTTAATTGTTCGCGGTGGCGCTCCATTTGAGAATCTCTTTGTTGTAGATAATATAGAAGTACCCAATATCAATCATTTTGGATCACAAGGTTCAACCGGCGGTCCACTCTCGCTCATCAATATCGATTTTGTCCGTGAAGTAAGTTTCAGCGCAGGCGGTTTTTCCTCTCGATTCGGGGATCGCGTCTCATCACTTACGAATATCTCCCTTCGCGAAGGAAATGAAGAACGCTTCGGTGGAGAAATCAATTTCTCGGCAACCGGCTTTGGAGTGATTGCAGAAGGCCCCATCTCAGATAAAGGTTCCTATTTCGTGAGCGCAAGAAGATCCTATCTAGATATTCTATTCAAAGCATTGGGCTTTAGCTTTATTCCTGATTATTGGGACTTTCAAACGAAAATTTCTTATAGACTCGATGACAAAAACTCACTTTCATTCCTCACCATCGGTGCATTAGACAAAATCACTTTCAATAATGATGATGAGGAAGATCGTTATTCCAATTCACGCATAAATTCACCAACTCAAGATCAATATTTTTCTGGTTTGACCTGGAAACACTTGATAACAGGTTCTGACATCAATGGATATGCTCTCGTCACACTCGGAAGAACATATTCAGCATTCAATACTGCACAAAGAGATTCCAATCTCATGACACTATTCAACAATACATCCGTTGAAGGTGAGAATTCACTCCGCACCGATCTCTTCTTGCAATTATCACCCGGGACTGAAATCATTGTCGGGAACATCATTAAATATGCATCTCTTCTCGATTACGATCTTTTTCTTGATGCACGATTCAGAAGAAATCAATCAGGCACTCCTATTGGGCTTGATGTTGACAGCTCATTCACAGCCTTCCGCAATGCAACACATGCAACGCTTGTCTTAACTTCGGATGCTTGGAAAGCAACATTGGGCGCAAGATTGGATTATTATGGATTTCTTGAGGAAACCACATATTTATCACCTCGTCTCACAATATCTTATGCACTCAATCAGGTATCGACTCTCAATCTGAGCGCAGGAAGATATTATCAATCACCATCATTCATTTGGCTGATGGGTGACCCATCGAATCAACAACAACTAAAAGCAATTAGGGCAGATCAAATCGTGCTTGGTTATGAATTGCAACTCGCGGCAGATCTTAAATTTCAAGTTGAAGGATATTATAAATGGTATGGCAATTATGCCGCAAGACTATTCCGTCCACAAGCTGTGCTTGCACCTTCCGGATTCGATGATGTGCAAAATGACATTCCATTCGGACTTGAACCACTCATCAGTTCATCGACAGGATATGCACGAGGTATCGAAGCATTCATACAAAAGAAAATGGGAGAAATTCCACTCTATGGCCTCATGAGTTTGACCATCAATGAATCACGCTTTTCAGGATTAGATGGCATTGACAGACCAGGCGCATTCGATGCACGCATCATATTCAATATCGCCGCAGGATATCGTTTCAATGAAAACTGGGAAATCAGTACAAAATTCCGCTATTCCACAGGGGCACCTACAACGCCATTCGTAGAAGATCCAAATGAGCCATTATATGGTCAATTAAACTTCCTGCAATACAATGCAGGAGAGCGTCTTCCGGCATTCCACTCAATGGACTTGCGCATTGACAGACGCTGGAATTTCGAAGGTTTCTTGTTGATTACTTATATAGATATTCAAAACATTTACAATCGCAAGAATGCAAACAATTATCGATTCGATCAAAGACTAGGACAAGGAGTCGTGAACTTCGCCGGAGCAGGAGTCATCCCAAGTCTTGGAATCAATGTCGAATTTTAAAGAAAACACATAATTGATCAATGAGGCGATTCTGTTGAGTCGCCTTTTTTATTTCCACTCAGCATCAATTCCGTACATTGCATCAGGGCTAATTACTTTTCCTCAACACTTTTTCAGTTCTTTAACATGAAATTGATTCCTCAGCCACATACTGAATATTCTTTGTCATTTCTTGATGAATTAAATCCCGAACAAAAAAAAGCCGCAATGAATATCAGCGGTCCATTGCTCATCATTGCAGGTGCCGGAAGCGGTAAAACAAAAACGCTCACATATCGAATCGCTTATGCATTATCACAAGGCATTCAATCTTCATCCATCTTGGCACTCACATTCACCAATAAAGCTGCCGAAGAGATGAAATCCCGAATTTCAAAACTTGTAGGTGAAGCACAAGCAAAGAGCATTTGGGCAGGAACATTTCATTCAATTTTTGCTCGCATCTTGCGATTCGAAGCAGAGCATTTGGGATATACTTCTGCATTTTCCATCTATGATACAGATGACTCACTCAGCATGATTCGTTCAATCATGCGAGATGCCGGTATTTCTGCTCAGCAATTCACTCCTCAAAGCATCAGAGGAAGGATTTCACAAGCAAAAAATTTAATGATCTCCTGGCAAGAATATGAAGCATCATCACAAGACATCAATGAAAAACAAACCGCATTGGTATATAAAGAATATGAAAAAAGATTACGTGTGAATAATGCCATGGACTTTGATGATATACTTCTCAATATCATCAGACTCTTGAAATTATCTCCTGATATCAAATCAAAATATCAACAACGATTTTCACTGATAATGGTGGATGAATATCAAGACACCAATCGCGCACAATATATAGCCGTGAATCTTCTTGCGGGCGGACATCGCAATCTCTGTGTCGTTGGGGATGATGCTCAGAGCATCTATCGCTGGAGGGGTGCCGATATCAAAAATATTCTCGATTTCCAAAAAGATTATCCCGATGCAGCAATTGTGAAGTTGGAACAAAATTATCGTTCCACAAAAGTGATTCTTTCCGCAGCCGATTCAATCATTTCCAGAAATCGCAAACAACTCACAAAAACATTGTGGACGGAAAACCCACAAGGCGACCTCATAAAAGTAATGGAAACAAGAGATGATCGTGAAGAAGCTGATTCAATAAGAAACATGATCAAACATGAGATATCGCAGAATGGAATATCAGCCAAACATATCGCGATTCTCTATCGCACCAATGCACAATCACTATCACTTGAAGATGCTTTGCGCTCTTCTCGCATTGGATACACCATCATCGGTGGCGTTTCATTTTATAAAAGAAAAGAAGTCAAAGACACTATCGCATATCTCAGACTCTTGTGCAATCCAAGTGATTCAGAAAGTTTGACTCGCATCATCAATGAACCTGCAAGAGGAATAGGTCCTTCAACACTCAAAAAACTGAATGACTTTGCAAACACGCATTCCATTCCACTCTTTTCAGCATTCGAACAAGCAAATACAATGTCCGACTTGCAAAAAAGAGCAGTGCAAGCTTCATTCGATTTCACGACCATGATTCATCGTTTCAAAGAACTGAAATCCACGATGTCTCCGCATGAGTTAGCCAAAGATTATATCGAAGCAACCGGCTTGCTTCGCATGTTCAAAGATGAGGACACTGAAGAATCTCTTGATAGATGGAACAATGTTCAACGCATGCTTTCCAATATCGAAGAAGAATTTGAAAAAGATCAAGCGCTCACCATTGAAGAATATTTGCAAACAGTGGCATTAATGTCCGATATCGATGAAACGGACATGGGTCAAGAACGCATTGCAATGATGACCATGCATGCCGCCAAAGGACTCGAGTTTCCCGTGGTTTTCATAACAGGTTTGGAACAAGGTCTATTTCCAATGGGTAGAGCCGAACATGATCCCGATGAACAAGAAGAAGAAAGAAGATTATTCTATGTGGGAATTACCCGTGCTGAAAAGAGACTTTATCTTTCCTATGCACTAAGAAGATATCGCTTTGGCGAATTGAATTTCTCGCAACCCTCCATGTTTCTGCGAGAAATTCACCCGGATACAATCGAATATGTAGATTCTATTGCTCCAAACAGAAGCAATCGTAATACTGAGATTAAACCAAAGATGCCTGCGACGAATTCTTTAGGAGTGCAAAAACCCAAGTCATCTCCATTTTTTGATGATATTTCACAAAACGAAGAATCTTTTTCACAAATAGAACCCGATGGATTAGAAATCAGAGCAGGAATAAAAGTCATACATGGAAAATTTGGCAAAGGCACCGTATATTCCGTCTCGGGTAATGGCGAAAAAAGAGAGGCAATCGTTATGTTTCAAGGAATAGGAAAGAAACAATTATTGCTCAAGTATGCCAAATTACAGCCCGATAATTCTTGAGAATTGAAGAATTGTGTTTCAACACATTGTAATTCAACTCTTTACTGCAATTATTGCTTGTTTGCCCTATATGTTCTATTTCGTATCTTTGTCATCATAAACAGTTGCCGGAATGTTGATTCACCATAATCACATTTATTCCATCACTTTGTCCAGCTTAAGCACTATGTCCGAACAAGAGCTCAACAATCAGGAACATGCAGATCCTGCAAACAATGAAGAAACAGTACAATCTGCTCCAGCAGAACAAGTTTCTGAAACTCCTGAACATATTTCTCAGCCGGAAGCAAATGCAGAAATTGCAATTGAGCAACCTGCTGAAACATCCACTGAAGAATCTCCAAAATCAGTGATTATTGAACAAGAACCTTCAGCCGCCGAAAAGCGTAAAGAAGAACGCGAAAAGCGTAAAAAGCTTGAAGAGGAAATGCTCACAACACTCGAGAAGATTTTCAATGAAGGCGGAACGATTGAAGCCGTCATCGTTGAGAGAATCAAAGGTGGCTTGCGCTTGGACTATAATGGAATGCGATTATTCATGCCTGCTTCTCATTTCGGATTGAAGAAAACTCCGCTTGAGCAAGAATTGAATGATGCAGTTGGTAAAACTGTTACGGTGCACATTTCTGAAATTCAAAAAGAAGATTCAGGAAGAGCAACGATTGTTGCAAGCCGCAAAAAATTACTCTCCGAGACATATTTCGCTGGTATCAAAGAAGGCGATATCGTTGAAGGTACAGTATCTTCACTAACGACATTCGGAATGTTTGTCGATGTGAATGGCGTGGAAGGCATGGTACATGTTTCTCGCATGGCTTCATTCCATGTTGCAGATCCTTCAACATTGTTTAAAAAAGGCGATCATGTAAAAGCAACGATCTCCTCAATTGACAAAGACAAATTCCGCATTGGTCTCAGCACGAAAGATTTCGTTGCATCTCCATGGGATGACATCGAAACAACATATCCAACAGGCGCGGTTGTAAAAGGTAAAGTAAAGCGATTCACTGAATTCGGAACATATATCGAATTGCAGCCCGGCATCGAAGGCCTGCTTCGCAATGGCGATCTTGCATGGGGCAAAAGAGGTGTTAACGCACCTGATCTCATTAAAGAAGGCCAAGTGATTGATATTGCGGTTCTCAATTCTTCAGCAGAGAAAAAACGCGTTGGACTCAGCTTGAAGCATCTGTCTCCAAATCCTTGGAAAACAATTGCAGATACATTTCCACCGGGAACAAGCGCAAATGTAACGGTAAAACAAGTCCATGAAAAAGGTTATTTGGTCGATGTAAATGCTGAATTCGATGGGTTCATTCCAAAAGGTAGAGTCAAACCAGTACCCGGCAAGAGTTCATTCTCAGTTGGTGACAAAGTGGATGCTACCGTCATCGATTCCAATGGCGAAACCGAATCCTTGATTCTCGCTCCAGTATATTCAGAAGAAGAAATGGCTTCACTGCCACAAAGACCATCCAGAGGTCCTCGCGAAATGCGCGATAGAGACGAGCATACAGGTCCACTACCTGATGCACCCTCAATCACATTGCTCGATATGCTTTCAGAGGAGCAAAGATCGGGTCTTACAAACAATTAAAGATAGCAAATGAAGGCCGGCTTATGTCGGCCTTTCTTTTACATACAACGAATCTATTACTGACCCGGCTTGCGAACTGTTCACCTCACATACATTATATTTTCTGCTTTGCTTTGTTGTTTTCAAGCATTGCCTCAAAGTGCATTTGCTCAAGATGACTCAAGCTCTGTAAACACAATACTCAAAAAACCTCGAGTATTCACTCCAATTCAAGCTATCACAGGAGATACCATTTCTCGTGATACCACAAAGAAATCCGAACAAATTGTCCCCGGCTCACGCAATCAGTTTTCGGCCGAACAAGACTCCGCCTATTATCGCATGATGCGATTGGGCATTGCACCTGGTACTCTCGCTCAATTGCATGCGAAAATCATCTCGCTCGGCATAGCAATGCGGAAAGAACAAGAACAAGAAAATCCTTTTGCAATCGCACTGCGCAATCTTGATTTGCCTCCCGAATATTATCAACCAAGATCTGAAGACATTGTGCAAAGAGAAGAGATGATCGCCCGTTCACAAGCTATTCCTACCGGCAGACCCAGCGGAATGCGAGGTGGTGTTAGCATCGGCCTCAATGATATAGGCGTTTTTCTCGGAATCAGCGAAGATGTTTCACCGGTAATCAATTATGTGGTTGATTATGCCGTGAATGTCAAAGTGGTGATTTATTCCACAGCCGCAAGAGAAGTGGCAATGATGTTTCAAGGACAACAAAATCCCGGTAAATATCAGTTGACTTGGAATGGAAGAGATGATAAAGGCAGACCAATGCCCTCAGGAGATTATGTGGCGGAAGTTCGACTCGGCAATGATCGTTTTGTCAGAAAACGCATAACCATACCCTAATCTAGCGTACAATGATGCATGGAAGAGCATCAATACCCTGAGGCGTGATCATCTTGATAAAGTACACTCCTGATGGCAAATCAGCAAATGGCAAAGTAATTCCTGAATATTGTCCCGCAGAATACTTTTTCCTCTCCAAAACTCGCAAAGACCTACCTTGAATTGAGTATAATTCAAATGTTACTTCAGACTGCTTGGACAATTCGAAATCAATGCGAAACTGTTCATCCAAACCTATCGAAACATCAATCAAACGCGAAGTTGCCGGAAAGACATTCCATGTAAAACCCGATGCAAGTCCTTTTTGAAAAGCGATATCACGCGCAGTCAATATACCCTTTCTCACATCTTCTTTTGAAGTCCCAGAAGTGATTGCAAGTGCGATTTTTTTTTGCATTCCGGGTTCCAAAGCAAATGGTCCACCACCAATCACCATTGATACATCGGTGGAACGACTCATCTCACGACTAATGCCTCCAGACATCGAAAACCATTTCTCATTCCTTGAAAAGCCATCATAAATGGAGAACCCATTGCCTCGACCATCATTATCAATCGCATGAAATTGAATTGGTAAATCATTCAATAATGACACTCCAATATGTGGCAATGTTGAATCAACTGTATTGAAACAATATGCGAATCCATCTGTCTGATCGAACATCGCGATATTATGCTGTCCACTCGGACCAATATCCCAGTCAAAAAACATCCCGCCATACAATGAATCGATTCGAATATTTCTTCCATTCTGAACATCATATATCACAAATACAGTCTTTTGTATTCCCTCTTCTTTTGACTGATATACTCGATGCGAAACGGAAACTCCAGCATCAATCATGCGAGTGGAATCAGCAAATTCGGAATATGCCTCAGCATCTGATTTATATCCGGGTTTCAGAACATTCACTGATGATCGAATGAAAAAAGAACGCTCTTGATCATTCCCGGAAATATCACGAATGCCATTACTTAATTTTTCTGCTGAGGATCCAATGATGAATCCCGATTCAAATAGTATGGATTGATCATGCGGAGGAAGCGACAACCCAATTCCCTGTAGATTGAATGGATAATCATTATAGCCGATATGTCCTTGACTCGTTACAGTCAGATGCATGTCATTTTCACGCAATGTTCTATATGTGGGATTGATGATGAGTTCGGCCATGCTGCGACCAATCAGATCAGACTTAGATATGATATCAATCCGTAGCTTCAGTGTATGATTGAATGGTGGATTGAGTGGCAAAGTACATTGCACTTTCTCCGCAATTGCATAAATGGTGGATGCCTTGAGATTTCCTAACTGAATTGTATCATTCAGAATCCTTGGTGGATATTGTCCTTCAATGGGACGAATGATGAGTTTGCATGAATCCGCATCTTGCAATATATTATGTAAGACAAGTCTGAGATTGACTTTTTCACCAGGTGTATACATGCCATCATTGTCAATATCAGTAAAACTGCTTTGCGTGATTTCAGCAAAGCGTGGATTTTGAATAGAAAGTGCTTTATGAGCATTCACCATTCCGGCGCCTAGCACAAATTGATGATCAGGATTTTTCTCAGAAATATCAATAGCGCTTGCTTTCAATATTCCCGCTATTTGTTCAACCGAATATTCGGGATGCAATGATTTGATCAGTCCTGCCACACCGGCCACAACCGGTGCAGCCATGGATGTCCCACTGGAAAAACCATAGGTATTACCAAGAACCGTGGAATAGATAAAAGAACCCGGAGCCGAGATATCCACCGTAGCATGTACATTCGAATATGATGCTTTGATTGAATCTTGAGCCAATGCCGCAACATTGATGACACCCGGATAAGAAGCCGGATAAAATGCTGTTTCTTGTCTATCATTCCCTGCCCCTCCAACAATTACACTACCCGAGCGCAAAACCTCATTAACGATCTCTTGTTCAGCCATCGAGGAAGTTGGAGAGCCCCAACTGCAGTTGATTATATCTGCTCCCATGAGAGATGCATACAGCATTCCTTCATAAGATCCCGATACAATGACAGAACTTGAATCATCATAGCCAACCTTCACAGATAATACTCTATGATTTCTTGCAATCCCTGCAATTCCTTTCTGATTATTGGTGATGGCACATGCAATACCCGCCACATGTGTTCCATGCAAATGTCCGGGCACTGCTCGATTATCTCCTTTTATCGGATCGATCGAACTCGCAAAATCCCAGCCCTGCCAATCATCTATGAATCCATTCTTGTCATCATCAATGCCATTTGCCGATTTATTATTACCAATCGAATCTATTCCGGTTTCACCGGAATTAATGAAGATCAAATCTGCCAAATCTTCATGAAGCGGATCTATGCCTGTATCAACAATTGCGATCAACACAGAATCTTTTTTGGATTGACTCATGTAATATGTCCAAGCCGAATCAGCACCAATCATCGAAGGATAATATTGATATCCATATAATGGATCATTTGGTATTTCTATAAATTCATGCTCTGCTTGCTTCTCAGCATATTCCACAAATGGCAAAGCACGAATCGAGGCGAGTATTTTCTGCAAAGGAATGTCATTTTCATATTCAATGACCGCAATACGCTCAAGCGGATGCTCATCATTCAATACAGTTTCCGATTTCGATTTCGCCTTCAGCATAGTAATCAGAGCATCTCTCACCAATGGCTTGCTTTCATGATACTCGAGAACTTTTTGCAAAGATTCAATATTCCCACTCCTACCCGATCTTCTCCACTCAGCAAACTCCACGGTACCCGTTTTAAATTTCAGGATGAACGATTCCGAGCAAAAAGCATCGAGGGAAATCAACAAACAAAAGAAGATGCAAATGAAATATCTCATGAAATAGCCGGTAATTCAATGATAAATGTTGTACCCTTTCCACTCACGGAATCTTTCACATAGATTCGTCCATCATGATACTTTTCGATGATGCGTTTTGAAAGTGAGAGACCCAATCCCCAACCTCTTTTCTTAGTTGTGAATCCGGGTTCAAAGATTCTTCTGCGCACCGGACCCGACATTCCCTTTCCATTGTCTTTCAATTGTATGATCACTTTACCTTTGGGTGATTTTGTCAAATTCACCGTGATCACACCCGAAGTGGAATCAATCGATTCAACTCCGTTTTTCACGACATTTTCAATCACCCACCCAATCAATTCACCATTAGCATTCACATAAATATCATCTTCAAGATTGCGCACGATGCTAACTTTTCTTCCAAGATGCGGCACTCTTTTTTCAAGGTATGAACATACTTTTTCAACGATGTCAGAAATATTTTCACGCTTCTTTGCCGGCTCGGATCCAATCTTTGAGAAACGATTCGCAATTGTGTTCAAGCGATGTAAATCATGTTCCATTTCTTTGGCCGTTTCCTGCACCGCATTAGGATCATCATTGTTCATACGCAATATTTCAAGCCAACCCAATAAACTGGAAAGAGGTGTTCCCAATTGATGCGCGGCCTCTTTTGCCATTCCCACCCAAACATTCGATTCCTCAGTTCTTCGCACAAAACTGAATGCGATATAACCAATGAAAATAAATGCGGATACAATGATGATTTCGATATATGGCAATAATTGCATCTGCCTGATGAGTGCTGAATTGGTATAGTAGATTTTACCCAAGATCATTCCATCAGCGTCCTTGATGGCAATCGGCTCATATGTTTCACTCATTGTTTTGAGCAATTGCACCAATTTCTTTTCCTCTATTTTCACTCTCTCAGGCGCAAGAGAAGTATCCACATCAATATTCAATGTGAATTGTGAGAAAGGTCTATTTGGATTCCCCTCGGCATCAGTGAAAATCACCGGAAATGGAATGGTTGGAATGATACGGTCTAGCAAAAACAAAAAGTCATCTGCATTGGCATTCACATCAGAGAGATAATGCTTGTAAATATCAGCATAAAAAGTAACAATCTTTTTTTCACGCTGAATCAGTTCATTGGCTAATTGCTGAGTGTATAGCAATACACTTATGACCATCACAAATGCAAAGGATGCAAGAAGCACCTTGATTTGCCACTTGGTGAGTGAGCGCCATATTCCCGGCGTGAATAATTTCATGCGTGTTCCATGCGGATTTTACTATCACGAAGATACGAAATCATGATGGCTTTGCGAGGCAAGAGCTTTGAGAAGAATTATCGAAGATAAGAGAGTGGATTCATCCGTTGTTTCCCCTTCCAAATCTCAAAATGCAGAAATTCCCCATCCACGGATTGAGTTGTACGGCCAATCAAGCCACCCGCATCAATTGACTGACCCTTTTTTACTGCAGTGGAAGACAAATTTGCATATACAGTGCGATACGAATTGCCATGATCCACAATAACCATTGAATTATAACCCGGTAGCCAATGTACAAGTGACACGGTTCCCGCGGCGGCACATAATGCCGAACTACCCGATGTACAAGCAATATCAAGTCCGGGATTATCCAATACCGTATTCGTCACGGAATTTCTGTATTGTCCAAAACCACGAAGAATTCTCTTGCCCGAAGAAGGCCAGCGGAATCCACCGGAAAAAGATTCTGAAAGTGATTGTACACGCGTATTGTCATTGCGATTCTGCTTGGACTCTTGCACGGCAACATATTGCTCTTTGGACTTCTCTGTTTTTTTCTTGATTGGGACATCTTCTTTTTTTGTTTCAGAAGCAATGGTTCTCGGCTTGACCACTTCTTTGACTTTTGATTCGATCTTCACTTCTTTTTTGACCTTGTCATTTCGCACCATCGTTGAAATGAGTCCTGCCAATTGTTTTGCACTTTGCTCCTTCTTCTCGAGCTCTCTCTGCACATCTTCTTTGCTCGATCGAACATTTGCAAGTTTCTTCTTTTGCTCTACAATCAGATTACGAATATTCTGCTGTTCATACTCGGATTCCTTCAGCAATCGCTCCTGTCTTGAAGAATGCATGGAAATCAATTCTTGTTGGGAATTCAATTCGCCTTGCAAGGATTGCATTTCCTTTAGTTGAAGCACTAACTTAGTGTGCATTTGCTTCAGATATGATGGTAATCTTGCAATCTTTGACAGATCTCCGGTATTTCCCGTTCCGGTGAGAATATCATTGGAAATCGCTATATCAGGAGCATGTTTTTGCATCAAGGTTTGATATTTCTTGGCAATGCGAGCATAGGACATCTTGGCCAAATTCAATTTACCTTTGATCGAATTCTCAGTTTGCCGTATAGTCTCAAGTGTATCCTGTAAATCACGAACCTCATTCATGATTTTACCAACTTGCTCCTTGACCATCAATTGCTGTTTTTTTGTACGAGCCAATCCCTTCAATGTATTTTTTTCTTCAAGCTCCAATTCCCCAACTTTCTTCTTTGCTTTTTCAATGTCTTTTTTGATTGCATGCAATGACTGTTCATCCCGCGATTTACCAATTGCAATCACTGTTTTTTTCTTCTTGACTTTCTGTTTATTCTTCTTGATTTGGACAGTCTTTTTCTTCTGCGCTTTCTTTTGAGAAGCACCGAGCATTGGTCCATTCATTGATAAGAAGCAAAATGCCATCAAAAGAATGGGTATCAATGTGAGAATCCTATTAAAATTCCTCGGTTTTGACACGCTCAATCGATGCTCCTAATTGACCAAATTTCTTCTCGATTTCTTCATAACCACGATCGATGTGATAGACTCTCAATACTTCACTTCTGCCTTCTGCAATTAATGCTGAAATGAGCAGCGAAGCGCTTGCACGAAGATCGGATGACATTACGGTTGCGCCCGTCAGAGGATGTCCGCCAAATACAATCGCAGAATTCTCAGCCATTTCAATATGTGCCCCCAATCTTTGCAATTCGGGCACATGATGGAATCTTGTATGATAAATCGTATCCGTTATTCTACTTGCTCCATTCGCGCAAAGCATGAATGCAATCCATTGCGCTTGCACATCCGTGGGAAATCCCGGATAGACCGCCGTTGTCATGTCTGTTGGTTTTGGAAGTCCGTCCATCCTTACACGAATGCGATTTTCCTGAATATCTAATTGCACGCCCGCTTCTTCCATCTTTGCAAGAACGGCATCCAAATGACCGGGATATACATTCTCGAGCATGACATCGCCACGACTCATCGCGGCGGCTATCAAAAATGTCGCCGCCTCTATTCTATCAGGTATATTCGCAAATTCGACGGGATGCAATTCATCAACACCTTCAATGGTCAATGTTGTTGTACCAATCCCATCAATCTTCGCTCCCATCTTCACAAGCATTTCCGCGAGCGCCGTTACTTCCGGCTCCATGGCAGCATTTGTCATGATTGTCGTGCCTTTTGCCTTCACTGCGGCAGTGAGCACATTTTCAGTGGCACCTACACTTGATATATCAAAATGAATGCGATTACCTTTCAATTCCTTCGCCACTGCATGGATATATCCATTTTCAATGGTGATTTCGGCACCGAGTTTTTCAAATCCCTTGAGATGCAAATCAACGGGGCGTGGTCCAAATGCACAGCCACCGGGAAGCGATACTCTGGCCTCACCGAAGCGTGCAAGTAATGGACCCAATACATTGATGGATGCACGCATCTGCTTCACATGTTCATAGGGAGCTTCAAATGAATTCACTCCCGAAGAATCTATCATAAGATTCTCGCCTTCGAGCATGCAATGCGCTCCCATTGCCTCGAGGAGTCGAGACACGGTTTTGACATCTTTGATATTGGGAGTATTAGTGATGAGATTCTTTCCAGGAGCAAGCAAAGCCGCCGGAATCAAAGCCAATGCCGCATTTTTGGCACCGGAAATTCTGACAGTGCCTTCGAGGCGCTGTCCACCATGAATGATTAATTTGTCCATATTTCTCTCTATGCTGCAAAAGGAAGTCTGTTCTTCAAACTCCGATGGAGGGCACACAAAAGTACGATAATCACGACTCAAGCACAAATCAAGAAAGTACATCGCTTCCTCAGCTAATTTTCGTATTTTTGCACCCCGTGTATTTTATGTGAAATATACTGTCCATTTCCAATATCATATTTTGCTCGACTCAATGAACTCAAATGGCGAAATAGACTCAAAAACGGTAAAAAGAATAGCCGAACTTTCTCGTTTGAGCTTCACTGACACCGAAATTGATGCTTTTACGCATGAATTTGCCACTATTGTTCATGCAATCGAAGCAATCAATACTTTGGATTTGAATGGAGTAGAGCCAATGTCTCATGTTCTTGACCTTCCCAATGTGTTTCGCGATGATATTTCAAGCGAATCCTTGAGTGTGAAGCAGGCGCTCGAAAATGCTCCAAACAAGAATGAAACATTTTTTAAAGTTCCGAAAGTGATGGAATAATAACGGCTTATACAATATAGACCGTTTCAAATCGTTTTGGCCATACTTTCATATACTTGCGAATCATCGCAATTTTCAGGTGCTGCGAATGAGAATTACGAAACAATATACCAATCGCGAAAGTCAATCGCTCGATAAATATCTTCAGGAAATCGGAAGAGTAGAACTTCTGACGGGAGATGATGAGATTGATCTCGCGAAATTGATCAAGAAAGGTGGTTTTGAGGGCGAACTTGCACTTGAGCGCTTGGTGAAAGCCAATCTTCGCTTTGTGGTGTCTGTTGCCAAGCAATATCAAAATCAGGGTTTATCACTCGGCGATCTTATCAATGAAGGAAATCTTGGATTGATCAAAGCTGCAAAACGCTTCGATGAAACTCGTGGATTCAAATTCATCTCTTATGCCGTGTGGTGGATCAGACAATCCATTCTTCAAGCACTCGCAGAACAATCCCGTATCGTTCGCCTCCCGCTCAATCGCGTGGGTGCATTGAATAAAATTGGTAAGAAATTCAGTGAACTTGAACAAGCATTCGAGCGCGAACCAACTGCCTCGGAACTTGCTGAACAATTGGACATGAGCGTTGCAGAGATTTCGGAAACAATCAAGATTTCCGGAAGACATCTCTCTGTGGATGCGCCATTTGTACAAGGCGAGGACAATCGACTCCTCGATATTCTTCCCAATGACTTGCAACCACCACCAGATTCAGAATTGATGCGCGAATCTTTGCGCGTGGAAGTTCAGCAAGTGTTGACCACACTTTCACAAAGAGAAGCAGAAGTCATCAAACTGTATTTCGGACTCGAAGGAGTTACTCTCACTCTAGAAGAAATCGGCGAAAAATTCAATCTTACACGCGAACGCGTGAGACAAATCAAAGAAAAGGCAATACGCAGATTGCGACATGCCTCCAGATCAAAAGCACTCAGATCCTATCTTGGATAAATCAAAGCCCGAAGCAATTCGGGCTTTTTTTATCGGGGATTTCTGCGGCAGATAAGTAATTCCGTCGTGGGACTTTCCTTGAAAAAGGAAATGCAGAACAATTCAGGGAAATACAGAACAGATGCATAGATCATTCCGATGATTTCACTCTTTCGAACAGGATACATGAAAAGATTCCACAACTTTCCGGGCAAAGTGGATTTCACATCAATGGGATATCCCATCAAGTAAAACATGGGTTTGCGCTCAATCACTTCAAATCCGGCATTCTTCAATAGCGCATATACTTCTTCCTTGGACCGATGCACTATATGCCTTTCCCTTTTTGTGCCATGTCTTGGCACATTGTCAGAATACAAAAGAATGCCATCATCCTTCATGATTCTACCAAGTTCATGTAATGCACTCGCATATTTTTGATCATCCGTCACATGAAACAATACATCAAAAATCGAAATCACATCCTGAGATTTATCCGGAATCACGCTCATTGAATCAGCATTCGTGATATCGGCATGATAGATCGAAAGATGCGGAAAACGCCGAGCACAGAATTCCACGGATGCTTCCGTAAAATCAAGTCCGGAAAGAGATTTAGGACTAAGTCTATTCCACAAATTCAGATAAAATCCCGTTCCACTCCCACAATCGAGAATCGACTTTTCAGAGATATCCGGTAGATATTGCTGTCGAACAGCATTGAACACATGTCTTCTAATTGCATATAAAGCCCGATTGAATGCCTTGCCATATGCAAGATGCCCAACTCTGTGCAGGCCGATATCTTTTGTCAATCTCTCTTCCCAATATGCATTTGGATTGAAATCAGACATTGTACACTCCATAAAAAAAGGCCAAGGAATATTCCCTTGACCTTTGAAAATCTACGATACTGTTATCAACCCATGGCTGCTTTGCGAAGCTTTGAATGCTTTGCGCCATAAGCAAAGTACAAAACAAAACCGATTGCCATCCAGATGATGAGTCGAAGCCATGTATCAAATGGTAAAGAATACATCATATAAAAACATGTTGCAATTCCAAGCGCCGGAACCAATGGTACAAGCGGGGTTTTGAATGCACGAGGAACATTAGGATGAGTTCTGCGCATCACGATAATTCCAAAACAAACCAAAATGAATGCAAAGAGCGTACCGATACTTGTCATCTCACCCACAACAGTCACAGGCACAAATGCCGCAAAAAGCGATACAAATCCCATGAAGAACAGATTTGATTTATACGGAGTGAGGAACTTTGGATGCACGGCTGAAAAAATACTTGGCAATAAACCATCCTTACTCATGGAGAAGAATACGCGGGATTGACCAAGCAACATCACCAAAATCACTGAAGAATATCCGGCGAGAATCGCAACGATAATGGCCGTTTGAAGCCATGTATATGGAGTCTTCATGATTGCCAAAGCAACAGGTGCTGCCTCTCCGGCGAAGTTTTTATAGTTCTCAAGACCTGTCATCACATGTGCGAATAAAACATAGAGAACCGTACAAATTACAAGCGACCCCAATATTCCAATCGGCATATCCCTTTGCGGATTTTTGGCCTCTTGAGCGGCGGTGGAGACTGCATCAAAACCAATGAATGCAAAAAACACAACAGCAGCGCCTGTCACAATTCCTGACCATCCGAAATGCTGATAGACACCGGTGTTTTCAGGAATATATGGAGTATAATTTGCGGGGTCGATATATGCCCATCCAAGACCAATAAAAACCAAAACAACGGCAACTTTCAGAAATACAACGACAGCATTCATTTTTGCTGATTCTTCGGTACCGCGAATCAGGAGCAATGACATCATCACTGTAATAAAAACCGCGGGAAGATTGATAATGCCGGTAACAGCCAGTCCATCCGGTCCTATATATGGCGGATCCCAAGGCGACATCAAAAATTGATGCGGAAGACCAACCTCAAAAATACCAAGCAATTTCACGAGATATCGAGACCAACTAATGGCCACTGTGGCTGCTCCCACAGCATATTCCAATACCAAATCCCAACCGATGGTCCATGCGAGCAATTCGCCCATTGTTGCATATGAATATGTATAAGCAGAGCCCGCAATCGGAATCATTGAAGCAAATTCAGCATAGCAGAGTCCTGCAAAAGCACAACCAATGGCCGCAACCATGAAGGATATCGTAACTGCAGGACCCGCATTATTAGCGGCTGCAATGCCAGTCAGCGAAAAAAGTCCGGCTCCGATAATTGCTCCAATGCCAAGCAATACCAAACTCAGCGGACCCAAAGTGCGTTTGAGTGTATGACCCTCGCCTTCACCACTTGCCTCTTTTTGCAATTGTTCTAAAGGTTTTGTCAAAAACAAAGGATTCGAAGAAGCCATATTGAGGTCCATGATTGTAAAACATCTTCAGTATAATCAGCCAATAATTGGCTTTGTGTGCGCAAAAATAGGAAGAGCCAAGCTTTCAACAATCGACTTTCATATCTTTTCTGTTTTCAAGCCCTATCTTTTCCACATTGGTATTTCTGCTTGGTATTCCGAGCATACAATGGTATTTTTGCAATTCATCATTCACGACAAAAGTCGTTATTGATGAAGCTGGTCTCGTCGCCTAGTGGCTGGGCAGGGCTCTGCAAAAGCCCCTACAGCGGTTCGAATCCGCTCGAGACCTCAAGATTCAGGGAAATCCCTACACTTTCTCACAATTTGGATGGTATATGGCAACCACAGCCGATTTACGAGTTGGAGCTTTTTTGAAATACAATGGTGAATTATGCCAAGTATTGGAAAGCGAGCATCGTACTCCCGGAAATCTTCGTGCATTTTATCAAGTGAAACTCCGTGTGCTTCGCAATGGAAAATTGCTTGAAAATCGCTATCGCTCCGGAGAAACCATTGAATTCGTGAGAGTTGAGCGCAATGACTTTCAATATTTGTATCGCGATGGCGAATCCTATGTGTTCATGGATGTCAATACCTATGATCAAATTCCAGTTGATGCCAATATTGTTGGTAATGCCGCAAAATTGATGAAAGAAAATCAAGAGGTACAATTGACATCTGATGAAACAACTGTTTTATCAGTTGAATTGCCTCCGCATGTGCATTTACGCGTTACACAAACCGAACCAGGCGTGCGCGGCGATACAGCAACCAATGTTCTCAAGCCTGCAACTGTAGAAACAGGTGCTACCATTCAAGTTCCCATTTTCGTCAATGAGGGAGACATGCTCCGCATTGATACTCGTAATGGCGAATATGTTGAACGCGTAAAAGAATAATCACAGACACTTCCCATGAAGCGTGTCTGCTGATTTTTTCAGTGACACGCTTTTTCATTATCACCGGAGAAGAAAAACATGGATTTACAATACTTGAAAGAATTATTGGCAATTTTTGATGCCAGTTCAGCCACCGAACTCATGATTGAGGAAGAAGGTGCATCCATATCCGTTTCAAAGCGTGGTCCCGATCAAGTTGTTACTCAAGTGGCAGCACCCGTCGCACATGCACATGTTCCGGCACATGGTGTGGACACACAACCTGCACCTGCACAAGCGATGCCTGCAAGTGCGCCTGTGGCCGATGAAAACACTCATACGATTCTCTCCCCGATTGTCGGCACATTCTATGGCTCTCCATCACCTGATGCGCCTGCATTCGTGCAAGTTGGATCACGCGTGACTGCGGGTCAAACGCTTTGCATCGTTGAAGCGATGAAACTCATGAATGAAATTGAAAGCGATGTTTCAGGTACCATTGTGAGCATTCTTGCAAATAATGCCCAGCCGGTTGAGTATAATCAACCTTTGTTCATTGTCAAGCCTGATTAAGCATTCCATTCATTGGGAATGTATTCTTCCACGATACACTCCGAAATCATGATACAAAAAGTCTTAATAGCCAATCGCGGCGAAATTGCATTACGTGTCATTCGCGCATGCAAAGAATTGGGCATCAAAACGGTTGCGGTATATTCCGTTGCCGACAAAACATCACTTCATGTCCGATTCGCCGATGAAGCCGTCTGCATAGGTCCTGCATCGGGACGCGAAAGTTATCTCCACATTCCCGCCATCATCACCGCAGCACAAATCACTGGAGCCGATGCCATTCATCCGGGCTATGGTTTCCTAGCCGAGAATGACACCTTCGCAGAGATTTGCGCCGAAATCGGCATCACCTTCATTGGTCCAAGCGCACATGCGATTCGTAATATGGGCAATAAGTCCGTAGCCAAAGACACGATGAAAGCCGCTGGCGTACCCGTCATTCCGGGATCTGCTGGTATTGTTGAAACCGTCGAAGAAGCCAAAGAAATTGCCGATGCAATGGGTTATCCCGTGATGATCAAAGCTTCCGCAGGTGGCGGTGGAAAAGGCATGAGATATGTGCCAAATGCCGATGAAATCGAGAATCTCTATATCATGGCACGCAATGAAGCGCAGTCAGCATTCAATAATCCTGATGTGTATATTGAAAAATTCATTGAAGAACCCAGACATATCGAATTTCAGGTGTTTGCAGATAGATTCGGTAATGCTGTGCATCTCAATGAGCGTGAATGTTCGATTCAACGCAGACATCAGAAATTGATTGAAGAAACTCCTTCACCGATCATGACCGAAGAACTTCGCAAGGAAATGGGCGATGCCGCCGTGAAAGCCGCATTGGCCGTGAATTATGAAGGCGCGGGAACGATTGAATTTTTGGTTGATAAGCATAAGAAATTCTATTTCATGGAAATGAATACGCGAATTCAGGTTGAGCATCCCGTGACCGAAGCATCACTCGGCATTGATCTTGTGAAAGAACAATTACTTGTGGCTTCCGGCGAGAAGCTCGGACTTGTCCAAACAGCGCCGAAATTTCATTCCATTGAATGTCGTATCAATGCGGAAGATCCATTCCACGATTTCAGACCCTCACCTGGTGTATTGAAGACCGTTAATTTCCCGGGTGGACATGGAGTGCGCGTTGATTCACATATGTATCAAGGATATGCCATTCCTCCCTATTATGATTCACTTCTTGCAAAGCTCATTACATTTGCGCCTACGCGCAGAGAGGCAATAGCCAAGATGAAGCGTGCATTGGAGGAATTCATCATTGAAGGCGTGCATACCACTATTCCTTTTCATCGCGCGATGATGGACAATAAGGATTTCATTGCAGGTGATTTTGACACGAAATATCTCGATACTAAAGGCTGGCAATAATACTAAACGATATCTAAAGGATTGATCATGAATTTTCCCTCAGACCTCAAGTACACCAAAGATCATGAATGGATCAAAGTTGAAGGCAATATCGGCACCGTTGGCGTGACAGATCATGCACAAGGCGAGCTAGGCGATGTTGTGTATTTGGACTTCAATGACAATACAACAGTATCTTCCGGTGACACATTCGGTACGGTTGAAGCAGTGAAAACAGTTGCTGATTTATATGCTCCCGTGAGTGGCACCATCATCGAATGCAATACCGCTTTGAATGATGGACCCGAGCAAGTGAATCAAGACCCTTATGGTGCAGGCTGGCTCATGAAAATTGAGCTTTCGAATCCAGCGGAACTTGATGGCTTGATGGATGCAGATGCCTATCGCGCGCTTGTTGGCGCCTAAACCACGACTTAGTCGTGGTTTAGAACCAACCGTGGGTTAAATGAACAAACGCCCTCTTTCCTTACTCCACGACTTTAGTCGTGGGTTTTGATCATCTTCTTTCCCTATCCCATGACTTCAGTCATGGTTCCCCCTACGCTAGCTCCAATCAAGAATAATAAAAAAAACCCGCAATCATTGGACTGCACCCCATAAGTTGGACGCTTTAAGAATTAGGTTTTAGAATAATGAGCTCGATATTGTATCGGGCTCATTCCATTTAAATTGAGTTTGATTCTTTTCGTAT
>Ga0209770_10000110_pt1 | contig 48076 bp, 53 predicted proteins | sample LauGreSu1BDMLBDD_2_FD_187572 | JGI IMG/M metagenome (GOLD analysis project Ga0209770, IMG submission 187572) | Freshwater lake microbial communities from Lake Michigan, USA - Su13.BD.MLB.DD (SPAdes) (version 2) | ecosystem: Environmental > Aquatic > Freshwater > Lake | place: Lake Michigan, USA... | reverse complement strand
AGATAGATAACGGCACTATCAGAGGCGTGGATTCTACTCACGCCTCCGGCCTAGTAGACGTTACACAGGTGCTCCCGGACGTGTGGGAAGTGCACCATTTTATGACGTTCTACCGGCCTATCGTCGACACTCTAGGCTACGGAACCACCAGGATTCAGGTGTCCGAGTCTGCCATAACGGTATTGAGCAAACTGAATGATGTAACTTTCGAGGATTATGGCCCTAATGAGGCTCATACAATCGTCACCTCGCCGTACTGTGCGGTAGTCTCGACGCCGTTTTTTCCTGGGGCTCCTAATCCCGCGTTAATTATTGCCGGGCATAGGGTGGCTTCGAGCGCCATACGCCTCACACCGTATGATTGGAGATACACAGAACAGGCGTTCCGCGTGGGGTTGCAGGAGTATACAGAGGATACTGGATGGGTTTTTGGCGCTTTTGACACCTTCGCTTGCTATGATGGGTCTAATTATTGGGCTATGGTTGGGTATTGCACCGCGTATCAAGGGGGTTCGCAGGTGCATAAAGTGGGTTGGTATCTACAACCGATAAACGCTGCGGCGCTCTTAGCCGAAGCGGCTCTCGACGGGCTGGCCTTGTCTGGATACGTCCATGAAACCTTAGAAACTGCTGCAGTTTCTCTGCGGTTTTCCGATTGGAATTTCGCGGAGATAAACGACCGGTCGATATATGGGGCCTCCCGCCCAATGGTATACATCAATACTGTCGGCACCAACGAGATAGAATTTGTCATTTCCGCGATTAACTAAAAAAAAAAGGGGAGCAGCGCATGTTTGAAGTAGATCCGACAACGGTTAAGTGGTTAATCGGCCAGGTTTTTGTCGCTGCAGCGATATGGGGTGGGATGCGCGCCGATATACGCAACATCCATTCGAGGTTGGATCACATCGAGAGGGCGACGAGTTTCGCGCACTCTCGCTTAGATAACCATTTAGAGCGGAGGCATAACGTAGAATGATGAGAATGAGCGATAAGGGGTTAGCGTTGCTAACCGGATGGGAGGGTGGCGCGGTTAGTAAACCCTACCCTGACTCAACAGGTGTTCTTACGATCGGGGTAGGCCACGCTTTAACTCGCGACGAACTCAGTAGCGGACGGATATTCATAGACGGGGTTAAAGTGCCTTACTCCTCCGGGCTTACCAAAGAGCAAATGACGCAACTATTCCGGCAGGATGTTGCCTACGTGAGCAGCGTCGTCAATATAGGGTTGGGCGCACCTTTTGAGCCGGATTCAGAGAGCGAACGAGAGGCTTTGATCGCCTCGGGGTCCTTGAATTACGAGCTAACCCAGGATCAGTTCGACGCGCTGGTTTCTTTCGCGTTTAACGTTGGGGGCTCCGCGTTCTTTAGCTCGACACTTCGCAAGCGGCTGGTAGCGGGTAAATTCGACGAGGTGCCGACGCAAATGCGCAGATGGATCAGATCAAAGGGGAATGTGGTGGCCGGGCTTATCAATCGCAGAGAGCAGGAGATCTTACTTTTTGAGGGTAAACTATGAAATTCATACTGATTATATTAGTAGCAATAACAATATCCGCCACGGCCTTAGTTGGCTGTAATAAGGAGCAGGCTAGGGCGTTCTATGAAACCGCGACGCGAGAGGCCAAAATCCTAAACGCCAAAGTGTGCGCAGAAGAGAATGCGCACTGGCGCGAAATTTTTATCACGGCGATACGATCCCAGGTGCCGCTATATCCCGAGGGAGGCTACTGTGAGATCCGTGAGATCATTAACGAACTAATCGATGCGACGGTATGAAAGTATTTATACTGTCGGTGCTGGTAAGTATTTTGATTGTGATGTCCTTTGTTTTTGGCGCAATGGTGCGCGGTTGTTTCTAAAGGAGACCCATAGGTATGAATAAGGTTACAGCGTTGTTTTCTATTCCCGACGTATTGAAACATGGCAAAATGGTCGCGAACCCTGTAGCGTGGAAAACCGGCCAGATTACGGTATCGGTACTGTCGGCCTTCGTTATCACCCTTCTAAATATGGCTAACGTGTTCGGCTATGAGCTACCAGTCACGGATGAGCAGGTCAACGTTATTAGCGCTGGTCTTGTGTCTTTTGTCGGCCTGTTCTACATACCCGTTACAACGGTCGCCTCTTCCGAAAAAATCGGAATTAGAGTTCCGACCGATCGTAATAACACTAGATAGATCGGAACTGCCAGGTTTCGTTCCCAACGCTCAGGCGCTCGGCTTCCGGGTTGTGCTCAGGTTTTGATAGTATCTTTCCTTGATCCACAAAACCCGGCGCCGTAGGGTATCACGCACTTTCGGTATTTTCTTTCTGCGGGTTGTTCGCGGGTTCGGTATTCCTAGCGCCGCGTATACTAACAATACCGTGGTCAGTGATATGGCCGGAAACGCCGCTTGAGCTTCTTCTCTCGTCGCGCCCTGTAGCGCCATTATAGCCAAGTTGTCACACGGGTAAACGCGCGTGTGTCCTTTTTTCCTGCGCTCCGCCCGAATCCATTGTTGTAATACCCCTAGCGCTACTCGATGCCCTTCTTGCACCAGCCTTTTTGCGAGCAGGGTAGTGTCCAACAGAGGTTCTGCGTCGATCGCATCACAGATAATGCACCTAATATTCTCACGCTCACCCGCTGTATATTCGCAATTACTCGCGACGTAGGGCTCTTCTCCGTGGTGTTTGGTTTGTTCCACTACCCGAGGAGGCAAAGGTGCCAGACCCAGCGCGATGAGCAAGGACGGTTTGTGTAACTCGTGTCTATATTGCTGCATTATTTCTCTCCTAGATCATCCCTGCAACGAGCACACAACCCGCGCACGATTCGTTTATAATAGTATCCGCACTCTGCGCACTCCCCAGCGGTGCCGGGTTCTATCTGTGCGGCCTGTTCTCTGATCGAGGCTAGTGCCGCGTCCCTATTTTTAGTTTCTAATTCTGTTGCGGCATCGTTTATATCGCTGTGTTTCATTCTTTACCTCTCCTGATTATTTAGCCGCGCGTAGCGCGTCCTCTATCTCTATAGTTCTCTTTGGCATAGGGCACCACGCTAACAGCCCTTCGCCAGCCCCCCAGGGGCCTTTTATCAATACCCCGCCCGTAGTTAGCAACAACATAACCCGACCCTTATCGTCCGGCGGGTAGTATCTCCAATGCGTTTCTCGCGCCGTTAACGTTTCCATTTCGCCATCGCCTCCAATAATAGTTCTTGCACGGTAGCTTTGGTCTCGACTCGCTTGAGCACAAGCTCATCTATCGTGTCCCTGGCTATTATGTTAATCACGTAGACTGTTCGGTCGTATCCGGATTGTTGTTGTCTAACCGGGCCTATACGCTCTAACACCTGCTGCCTATGTTCTAAGTTCCAATAATGCCCAAAATACACCAACACGCGGCCCCCATGTTGTAGGCTCAGCCCATGCCCCGCGCTTGCAGGATGCACCAATAGCATTGGTATTTTCCCAGCGTTCCAATCCCGCACAGTATCATTAGCGTTTCGAGCCGACATCGCCGTTGCTTTTGGGAACGCTTTTAACAATCGCTCGCGATCCGACTTAAAATGGAACGCCACGAGTAGCGGCTCACCATTGAACTCGTTAACTATATTCTCTAGCGCCTGGATCTTAACATCATGCACCTCTCGCCATTCTTTACCGCCGATAGGCGCGTCATCGCTTTCGGTTAGCGGGTCTACATACACCGCGCCATTCGCTATTTGGAGTAGTTTTTGCGATTTCGACGCGCCATTAACGGCCTCGACCGGTCTGCCCGATAACTCCGTAAAGAATCGATCTTCCATTTCTTTGTAGTGCCCCCGCGCCCGAATCGGTAGGTCTACAAACCGGTTAACCACAAAAGGTTCCTGTAGATCGAACCAATCCTCGGAGCGGATCGTCAGGCATACATCTGCGATCGCATTGTGTATCAAATCCTGCGCTTGCGGTAACGCGTCATACCCGAAACCGTCGGGTCGTATACGAAAATACCTATCTCGATACGCCGTAAAACTACGGCCTAACCTCTTCCCGCCGTCCAGAAACCATATCTGCCCCCATAGATCCAGTAGCCCGTTGGGAGATGGCGTGCCTGTTAGCTCGATGAAATTCCTAACATGCGTGTGCGCTACCTTGGCTAGCGCCTGCGCGCGAGAACCACCCTGCCGCAGCCGGAAACTCTTTAGCCGGGTGCTTTCGTCCGCGATCACACGCCCGAACGGCCACCGGTTTTTGTAGTGGTCGATCAGCCAAGGCAAAGCCTCGTAGTTCGTCGTGTAAACCGAGGCGTCGAACGCCAGCGCACGCAGCCGTTCTTTCGCCGTACCTACTACCGGCATCACGGACAGCGCACTGAGATGACTCCACAGCCGCGCTTCGCTGGGCCAGGTCTCCTTGGCTACGAGTAGCGGAGCCAGCACCAACGTCGGGTGACTCTCCCCACACTGTTGCGCCTCGCTTATAGCGGTCAGTGTCGCTGCCGTTTTGCCGGTGCCCATACCCGCCCAGATCGCTGATCTGGGCCGGTCGTGCTGGTAATCAATGATTAGGCTCTGGTACTCTCTGGGCCTAAATTTTTTTCTATCCATATATTCACTTCTTCTATCGTTGATAAAACCGCGACGTTAGCGCCGTGGTGCTCTAGCCGCCGGTGTTCTAGTGTTTGCGATATCCGCGTACTTCCGCCGGGGCGTTTCAGTTCCACGAAAAATACGAACCCTTTGTGAATCACCACCCGGTCGGGCGCGCCGTTCCGTCCGATCCAGCGCAATTTACGCACGAGCGCGCCTCTCTGCCGCGAGCTCTTGGTAAAATGCTTCTCTATTTCGGACTCTCTCACAGTCCAAAAATCCTAGCTAGTTCCAACCAGGCGAGGTGTACCACTATCGACCACGATATGAACGCGGTCAGTATTAACGCTAAATGATCTTTCATTTTCCATACCTCCGTGATGTAAAACCCGCTGCTGCTAGCGGTAGCCCGTCCGCCCAAGGCGAACTAGAGGTCATTATCGTTGACATTCGGGCTAGTGTCAAATCTTTTGCACCCTCTGCAACAATCTCGTCGTGTACGCGCAACACTACTTCGTAACCCTCCGCCTCCAGCGTTGGGAGGGCGTCAAACAATATATCCCGGCTAGCTGCTTGGGTTATGTTTTCCAGCAATTTACCTCCGGACGTGGCTATGCGAGACCATTTACGAGTGTACTGGTGTACGCCCATGTACGATAACGAGCCCTCCTGGTATTGTATACTTGGATAGCATAACGATCTGCCGGATGGTAATTTTATGCGTAACCACGAGCCCTCTCTGCGTAACAGCAGTCTACCTCGGAATGGTACTACCTCCATCGGTTCGTTAACGGCCTTTATCGCCGCGTTTTCGAGCTCTTTCCACGAAGAGGCCACGGCTGGATTACTCCGACGCCATAGGCGTTTTAACGCCTCGCAAGCTATCCAGGCCCTCTTTGTCAGCCCGTAATCGTTTAACCTCTTTGTTCGAGTTAGCCAGCCGTGGAAATCCTCAGCCTCGGTCACGACGTCTGGCGGTAACGTAGGTGTCACCTCCTCCGCCAGGGCCTCGATGTCGAACCCATAGCCTAGCGCCCCCACCACAAACGCACCAACGCCGCCTTGGTATCCTAGCATTAGCTCGAAAACCTTACCGATCGACCGTTGAAACGAATCAACGTCAATATGCTCTACCCTGAACGCCTGCGCATACGCGAGCCTATATAAGTCGGGACCCTCTTTCCGGTCGAATGCCTTGAACGCTTCCAGTTTCCAATACTCGCCGACTAGCCAGGACACCATGCGACCCTCGATATTAGCCAGATCGCAAACGTATAGCAGTTTACCCTCGGGCGCGATTACTATGCTGCGCACGAGCGAGGTCGCGAGCAACATCGTGTTATCAAAAAATTGTCTATGGAATCCGTGGGTCACGGCGTCGACGCCATAGGATATTTCCGGTTTGGATAACAACCCTCGACTAGGTAGATTCTGAGGCTGGAACATCCGGCCAGCATCTCTCCCCGTGCGTGACGCTCCACAAAACTGTATCGTCCCCCTCAGCCGTCCGTCGCTGCTGAGGCAGGAGCGCACTTTTTTGTATTTAGCGGTAGACGCCGACGACGCCTGCTGCCGTAGTAGCAGGAGTTCTCTTAGCGCGGGTTCTAAATCTGGTAGCGCTAACAGTTCGGTTACGGTAGATTTGGTCAGATCATCTACCAGGATGCCGTGTTCCTGCAGTATGTAGTCTATCGTTTTATCTCGTTTCGTTGTTGTGTTTAATGCGCCTGCGGTTAGGTCACCGGTCTGCTGCCGTAGGAGCGCTTGCTCCTCTTTAATCATAGCCATAGCGGCATCGACCAGCGGCACGTCGATCAGTAGCCCTCGATCGTTTACCCTTCTATCGATCGCATAGAACTCCTGCTCGCGCGTGTTGTTTGGGTAGTTCCACTTCGGCATTTTATTATGTGCGTTGCGCATGGCCTCTACGTCCTGCGTCGCGTACGCCATAAAACGCGACCATTCCTCCGGATGTGTGTCGCGAGTAGCGCGTCGTGCCTTGCAATTTTTCGGGCGAGGCTGGCAGAATAAGCGCACAAGCGCTCGCCCGTCCTTATCCTTAGCTTTATCCGTCGGCAGTCTTAGCGCCTGGCATAGCGCGCCCAATCCGGCGGGGAGTGAGTGCTCTAATGCTTGAATCATTGTGTCCCGCCAATGGTTATCGAGGGGTGCTAGTTCCGGGTGTCGACGGAGTATTACATTCCTATCGAACATATTGTTATGTGCCCATACATACGAAGCGTTGTGGATACCCGCGGTTAATTCTTCAGGTAGTTTCTCACCGTTTACGAGATCAACGCACCTAGCGGGTTCGTCATCTATCGCGTACGCAAAGAGCAGAATTTCACACGCTTCAGCGTAGAGATAGGTGCCTGCGGAGATAGGCACCTCGCTATATGTTTCTAGGTCTAGCCATAGGTTCGTTGGTTTCATGTTCTTACAAGGCTTGTTCTTTTAGTATTTCCGGTAACTCCAGATCCCAAATCTCTCGGTTTTCGCTATAGAGCATGAGCATTGCCGTTGCGATTAGTACAGATATATACAATATCGTTGTGAATATAATAAGACAGCACATAATATTTCTCCTGTTGTTGTAAAAATGCCCGTCTCTCCGGGCTGTCACCGCGTAGGCGGTTCTCTGTACGTTTTGAGTCGATGCCGTTTTAAAGTGAGGCTACCCTTTTAATGCGCATATCGTTAATAGTTATTACTCGGGTCGTCCGATAATTGCACAGCGTACTGTCCAAGCGGCAGAGTGTCGCCGCTGGGTCCGTTTAGTCCGGAGGTTTCCCCCTGGGGAACGTGGTGCCCATACGTAGAAATCCTCACTCCCATCTATGATGTTAGTTTATGCGAACCCAAAATCGTCTGCAGCGTCGTCGACCGTCAGGTCCTCAAAATCTTCGTCAGAGGCTAGGCTACCACCGAACGGCTCACCATCACTTATGAACTGTACGCCTAACAGAGTACAACGTAAACCTGGTGTGCTGCCATCCTGAGCCCAGGTCTCAACTGTGGCGTTGACGTAGCAGCCGCCGTACGGTTTCCCGCTGCTTTCCGTGAGCACGTCACCCCTGCCTCCGCGTCCAACTACGGCGGGGGGTCCTTTGCTTTCACTCCTTTTTGCCGCGAGTATCCACGCACCCTCGTACTCCTCGCGATCCATTAGATCGCCATTGCGATAGCAGAATTGGGTTTTACTACCCTCGTACGCTTTGAGCTTGTTTGGGGCCTTAGCGCCCCATTTTTCTTTAGCAGCCTCCTCTATAGCTGCCCGTATGTTTTTATCGTTCTCGGAACCCGGTGCGATAATGAACGCCGCCCGATAGGCAGGTTTCGAGCCCTCTTCGTACGCCGAAGCGTGGAACAAGGAAGGAAAACTCAGTCTTACATTCTTTAAAAATACTTTCATGATTTTAACTCCTCAAAGTCATTTTCTAAATCGTCTAAAATTAACGCCGGTCTTTTATCCGAGACTGGCGCAACGGTGGGTTTGCCGGGGGTTCTTGTCACTAGAGCCTGCAGCTTCTCCCAAACATCTTTGGGCACTGTTTTCTGCGCTACAGTGGGAGATACCACGATTTTTGTGTATACGCTGTCCGTCGACACCCCCGCTATCAGCATGGTCTTAGCCGCGTCTTCCGGATCACCCCACGCCCTGTTGCCTTGTTTACCCTCGACCAGCTTATGTCCTGGTACCTCCTGCCCAGAAATTAGCAGATCACGTACGCGGGTCTCCACGGCACGAACCCACGCCTCTATCAACGGCAACTTTTCATAATACTCTGCTAGCTCCGCCGGGGTTATCCCAACATACGTTAACGGCTCGAAACCGCCTATGCCCGTAACGTACGCAGCCAGTGCCTTACAATTCGCCTGTGCGCTGCAGAAACTATTACTACAATGCGCGCCGGGCTTGGCGTATGCGCTCAGTTGCGCAAGCCCCGTTTCCATATCAACCACAGCCTGCGCCGCCGCAGTGGCCTGTTCTACGAGGGCATCGAGCTCCTCATAAGAACACTCGTATTCCGGATAGTGATCTAACCGGGGTTGGTGTATCACTATCCGCACCCGTGGTTTCGCGGGGAAATACTGCTCAAATTCCCGCAGGGCTCCGAGGGCGTAAAACATCAACTGTTTATTGCTCTCGGCCTCCACGCGCTTTCCCCGGCCGTACTTCAGGTCGTGAACTTGGAGCTCGGTGTCGGTTAGAATAACCACGTCACCAGTCCCCTCGGCACCCTCCTCGCCGGTTATGTGGTCTATAGCTAGTTTTCTTTCGCTGAACAGAATACCAGTTTCTCCCTGGTATTGTTTCACACGGGTGATAAACGCCCCGATATTGCTCACCATCTCGTCATCCACTAGGAAAGCCGATCGCACCTTCTCGTCGCCACTAGCTACCGCTAGAGGCTCATCGCTCCAGGTACAGATCTCGTCCCCACTGTAATACTCGCGTATCTGAATCGTTTTACCCAGGTACGACGCTGGCGTCGCATGATTTTGCAAGCACTCGCTGGCCAGAAAATGCGCCGCCGTACCCTCATCTGCGAACGCGGACGATCTTTCTGGTGGGGTGATTGACTCTAGTAGCACCGACGCCGGGCACGAGATCCATTTTTCGGCCCCGCTAGGGGACAGTTTAGCGTGCCCCATACTTATCCGCCTCCTCCCGGATGTCGTCCACGAGTGCCTGATACCTCTCAATCGGGAGACTCTCCCTGGTTATCACCGCACTGCCGCAGTGTTTTCGCAGTAAAGCGCCGCCTATATCGCGACTTTTGTCCAGTCCTACCCGGTCTCGGATTTTTCCAAGTGCCTCGAAGAAAATTTCCTTAACCTCCACGAAAGACATGCTCGGTGCAGCCGAGGGCGCGGTAGCGCTTTCTTCTGTTACCGATTCGGACACGGAGGGCGCTTCGGACTCGGCGACATTCGGCGTCGGGTCCTCGGCTTGGGGTTTCTTTTTTCGCTTTACCGGCTCGGGTTCCCCCACTGCCGCCGCCGGTTGTTGGGCGGAAACCTTCTGCGCTATCAACTCCAGCGCATCGGCGATGCGCTCTATATTCCTTTCTATACTCATGCTAATCCTCCTGTTGCATCATCGTCGGTATGGCAGAAGCAAGCCAATTTACGGGCGAGCGCTTCTTCCAGGGTTGTTGGTAGTTGCAGCGCTTCGACGCGCTGCACGAGTTCTGGTATCGACAGCTTAGCTAGCTCTGATACCTGTTGCTCTCGCACCGCCTTTCGCTCAGCGATAGCGCTATCTATCGCCGCATTGTTGGTGCTCGGGGGTGCCTCGGTGGCTAACGCTTTCGCTATAGCCTCTGGCGCGTTCTGTGCAGCTAACTCATTTAGCTGCGTCAGGGTTTTTAATCCGTGCATTTTCTTACTCCTTTATATAGTACGTCATAGTTCAAACTTCTTTTATCCCCGAATTCCTGCAGGCGTTCTCTAACGTCGAGCGGATCGATAGTATACCCTCCGCCGTTTCGGGCTTTATGCAGGCATAGCCCGAGTTCGATTCGAAGCTCCGCCGGGGTTAGATCCCCTAGCCTCGTCGCGAATCTGTGATGCGGATTCCACACCTTGTCATCGAACCGGGTTCTCTGTGCCCGGTGTATCTCAAAACCGAATATTCTCATCTTTCTCTCCTGGTAATTTAGAGCCTAGCCTGCGCTCACGAATTATGGCTACGACTCACAGGAGTGCAATATACTCCAATTAAATTTTAATTGCAACTGATTATTTTGCTGCATCGACTGCAATATTTATGATAGTCTATAAAAACAACACACCGAAGGAGGTAAACAATGAACGATTACAGAATGCGCGACGTACGCTGGCACCGCGAGGATACGGTTTCATCACCGCTGGCCGAGTGGTTACGCATTGCGCCGCCATACCTGCGGGATGAGCTCGCACATAGAGCCGGCACATCGTCGCAATACCTGGCTAACCTGGCTCGCGCACACAGGGAGAACCCAAAGGTGCGATTGGCGCTGGCTATAGTGCTGTCCGCTAACGCGATACGGCGAGAGGTTAAGGACGAAATGATACTGCCGGTAATAACACTGGCTAGTATAGCCAAAACTACCCGCAGGGGGAGATAAATATGAATTGGGGTGCATCACAGGAGGATTGGTTTACGTTTGTATACCAATTGAATCTCGGGGAGGATCTGCTGCCTGTCGTAAGCAATCCGGAGGCTAAACTCTCTCCGGTTACCGCGCTGAAAACCTTAGGCAAAACGCCTAGTGTTTTCGATCGCTCGGGTCGTGTTACCGGGGTTGCGCAGTGGACGCAACACTACGCTACTACGGCAGAACTGGAACGATGGATGGCGGAGCCGGATTATGGGCTGTGTTTGATCGGCAGAAACGTGATCGGCATAGACTGCGATTTGACGGATTACGCATTCGCAACACGTGTTAACGCATTTATAGATAATTTTTTAGGATTGCAATTACCCGTCAGATTCCGGCGGGGTTCGCCCAAATTCCTGCTAGCCGTACGTGTCGGACAGCACATAAACAAACGCGTAATCCACACGGAGCACGGGATAATCGAGATCCTGGGAGCCAAACAGCAATTCATCGTCGCAGGTGCCCACATCGAACGGGATGGTGTGAGCCGTTCGCGGTACGAATGGCGCGATTTAGACTCGGGTATACCTACGATAACACTAGCTCGATTGCAGGAACTAATCGACGCGCTGCAAAATCAATACGGGGTCGCGACAACAAACGATCGGCAACTAGCGATTGCGGATCGGGCACTCACACCGGTTGCGCAGGCACTATACGATAAGGGTCTTGTGTTATCTGTCGCGTCGGACGGCCTGACGTTGAATGTCGAATGCCCGTTCTCGGAGCTACACACCACAGAGTCGAGCGAGACTACTACACAGTACCGTCCTGCACATACCGGTGGTTATGACCGCGAGGCGATAATATGCAAACACGGGCACTGCGAGAACCGCTCAATTGAGCTATACGAGCGCGCACTAGGCATAGATCCTAGTAACGATTTCGAGGCCATTCCAGACGACGAGCTAACGGAGGAGGTTTCTCACGAATCGTCGACGGGATTCGTTATCCAGTCAGCGGCGTCTTTCGCAGATTCCGACATCGAACTAGAGTTTTTTATCGACGGGCTTCTGCCCAGGGCGACCATCGGGCTGCTGTACGGCGGCGCAGGAGAGGGTAAAACGTTTATCACCTACGACATGGTTGCTAGTATTGCCTCTGGTCTCGACCAGTGGTGTGGTCGAAAAATAAAATCCGGCTGCGTGTTGTATGTATGCGCCGAAGGGCAGGTTGGTTTTCGACGCAGGATACGCTCCTGGGCGCAGGATCGTGGGGTACCGCTAGACAACATACAACTGCATGTTTTACCGGCTGCTCCGGATCTAATGCACAAAGGGCAGGTAAGGGCGCTCATCGCTGAGATAGCGCGTTACCCGGTGTCGTTTGACCTCATCGTAATCGACACGTACGCGGCCTGTATGTCGGGGGATGAGAACGCGGCCAAGGACGCCGCTGCTGTAGTAGCTAGTTGTAAGGCGCTGAATCGCCACGCCGGTGCGATGATTCTGCTCGTACATCACTCCGGCAAAAACACAACGACGGCGAGAGGTTCTAGCGCGTTAAGAGGCGCGGTAGATTTCGAGGCGTTTGTATCCAGACAGAAAGAGGATCGCTCTATCCGATGTTTGAAACTAACGAAGTTGAAAGACGGCGGAGATGATTCTGACGTAGAGATCGCATTCAGGTTGCAACAGGTTGAGCTCGCGCCAGGGATAACATCGTGCGTGTGTAGCTATGACGTGGCCGTGCCTAGTACCGATAAAAAATCAGCATATCCAGCAGAATATGAGGCGTTTATTGCTAACTACTATCTACATGCTGGGGTGTGGCCGGATGTTAACACCGTGCAGAGCTCGGTCCCAGGACACAAGCCCTCGGTGTTCGATGCGGCGGTCAAATCTGGATTGATTAGGGTAGAGGGCGGCTATGTGTTGTGTGAATTGGTATAGCCGCCATTGGAGAGGGGTTAGTTGTGCGTCGGTATGTCAGGTACAACATGCACCGGCCATGCCTGCCCCTTCGTTAATTTTTTAGCATATACGTTAGCGATTTTCTCGGAGAAAAACCCTTTAGCCGCTACTCTATGCGATTGCGTATACTGGTCGACATACTGCACCACATGCACCGTCAAATTTCCTCCCGCCTCAGCACAGCCCTGCCACAGCAGGGACAGATTTGTCTGGGTTTCGGCGGTCTCCGCGCTCGGCTCAGTGTTGATTGCAATACCCGGTGCTTCTTCGCTGCTGCGTATTGCGTCATCCCCATTGCTATATCCATCAACGCCGCTTCTGTCGCCGCGCTCCGTTTTCTCGCCATTATTAGTACGCTCCTTTTTGAAAACTATGTTTAGTACCACCGTAGCCAGTTGCTCACAATCGCTATAGTTACGCGTACGGTACCACTGTTGCGGTAACGGGTGCTCTATAAAACCCTGGTCGATCTCCTCTAGCAGCGCCGTACCCTCTGGCTGTTGTCGTAGTCTGAACGGGGTCCTAACACCAAATAGGTATACCTCGTCGTTTCTCAGTTGTAACATTGCCTCACTCCTGTAAATTTAATATAAACGTATCTGTATCCCCCAGCGAGATAACGTAACACCGAGCGCGTTTATGTTATTTAGGTTCGCACCCTCTCTAGGTTCGCACCCTCTAGGTTCACACCCTCTAGGTTTGTGTAATGTAGGTTCGCACCCGTTAGGTTCGCACCCTTTAGGTTCGCACCCTTTAGGTTCGCACCCGTTAGGTTCGCACTCTCTAGGTTCGCACTCTCTAGGTTCGCACTCTCTAGGTTCGCACTCTCTAGGTTCGCACTCTCTAGGTTCGCACTCTCTAGGTTCGCGCCCCGCAGATTAACACCATGTAGCCTCGCACCCCTGAGGCTCGCGCCCGTTAGGTTCGCTCCTCGTAGCCACGCGCCCGTTAGATCCGCATATTCTAGGTTCACACCTGCCAGAAACACCCCGGCCAGTGTATCGCTTGGTATCTCTAGCATTATCTCGCCGTCTAATCCTCGTATATCGAGCATTTTTACTCCTCCAAATTAAACCCCCGGATTACGCGCCGTGGAATCGCGTGTTGTTTGCTAACAAGTGAAGCGGGCTGGGCTTGATACCAGCTACGGCATGGGCTTGCCGCAATCGACGGACTCGAACCGCCACAGCGAATGAATCTACCCGCTACTTTCAGATAGTCGCTCCCTAGAAAAGCGTAGTTCCCGATTTCACCCCAAATCGCCTAAACCCTAACCACACGTCCTTTCGTGCTGCCGCTTCCTTCTTAGCTCTCCGGATTGCGCGCCGGGGAATCGCGCGTATCAGCCAACAAAACACTTAAAAATCAGCACTTATTTTCTAAGGTCCCTTACGTCCGCACAAATATCACCACGATACGTTCGTATCATCAAACCGCCAAGCGCCCTGCACTCGAGGTCTTGTTCCCTTTTTTTGTCGTTCACATTGGTAATTAGATACGCGAGTAATGCAGCGGTTATGAGACCTACAACCAGAATAAGTTTTTGATCGCTATTCATTTTCTAAACCCTCCATCAAGATAGGTCCGCGCCCTCTAGGTTCGCGCCCGTTAGGTTCGCGTACTCTAGATCTGCGCCCGTTAGGTTCGCGTACTCTAGATCTGCGCCCGTTAGGTTCGCGCCCTCTAGGTTCGCGTCTGTTAGGCTCGCGCCCGTTAGGTTCGCGCCCTCTAGGCTCGCGTACTCTAGGTTCGCGCCCGTTAGGTTCGCGCCCGTTAGGTTCGCGCCCTCTAGGCTCGCGTACTCTAGGTTCGCTTCCCGGAGGTTTGCGTACCGTAGTTTCGCGCCCTCTAGGTTCGCGCGTTCTAGGTTCGCGCCCTCTAGGTTCGCGCCCTCCATGTTAACGCCCCATAAAAAAGCGCCCTCTAGGTTCGCACCTCGCAGGTCGGCGCCATTTAGGTGCACGTCCCCTAGGTTCGCGCCCTCTAGGTCCGCGCCCTCTAGGTTCGCGCCCGTTAGGTTCGCGTACTCTAGATCTGCGCTAGATAGGTTCGCTTCCCGGAGGTTTGCGTCTGTTAGGCTCGCGCCCGTTAGGTTCGCGCCCGTTAGGTTCGCGCCCCGTAGATTCACACCCGATACGTTCGCGTTCCATAGTTTAGCGCGTCCTAGGTTCGCGCCCTCTAGGTTCACACCCACCATGTACGTGTTTACTAGGTTCGCACCAAATAGGTTCGCACCTCGCAGGTCGGCACCATTTAGGTTCACGCCCGTTAGGTTCGCACCAAATAGGTTCGCACCTCGCAGGTCCGCGCCCTCTAGTTTCACATTCCACAGGTTCGCGCCCTGTATATCCGCACCCGTTAGTTTAGCGTTCTCTAGATCCGCGCTAGATAGGTTCGCGCACCGTAGATTCGCCCCATTTAGCGTATCGCCTGGGACCTCTAGCAATACGACGCCGTATATATCTCGTATTTCCACGTTAGATTTCCCTGTAGGTAGCGTCTGTTAGGTTCACGCCCGTTAGGTTCGCACCAAATAGGTTCGCACCTCGCAGGTCGGCACCATTTAGGTTCACGCCCGTTAGGTTCGCACCAAATAGGTTCGCACCTCGCAGGTCCGCGCCCTCTAGGTTCGCGCCCGTTAGGTTCGCGCCCTCTAGGTTCGCCTGGGCTAGGTCGGCGCTCTGTAGGTCCGCGCCCCGTAGGTCCGTGCGCTTCAGAGTAGCACCCACTAGCCTCACGTTACGCAGGTGCGCATATCGTAACCTCGCGCCTCCTAGGGTCACATCACGTAGATCCGCGTAATCTAGGCGCGCGCCCGTTAGGTTCGCGCCCTTTAGGCTCGCGTACTCTAGATCTGCGCCCGTTAGGTTCGCGCCCTTTAGGCTCGCGCCTATTAGGTACGCGCCCTCTAGGTTCGCGCCCGTTAGGTTCGCCTCCCGGAGGTTCGCCTCCCGGAGGTTCGCTTCCCTTAGTTTCGCGTGACACAGGTACGCGCCGCGTAGGTTTGCGCCCGTTAGGTTCGCCTCCCGGAGGTTCGCCTCCCGGAGGTTCGCCTCCCGGAGGTTCGCGTTTTGTAGATCCGCACCAACCAACGTATCGCCTGGGAAATCTAACAACTCCTCTCCGTTTATATTTCGTATCAGCATCTCACCCTCCTTTGTAAAATTGTGCCCGTTAGGTTCACCCAACCAACGTATATGCTCGACATCCTCATCTCAGACGCCAGGGTATTTAGTGCCCTCTACCTCCGGTGGGAGCGTGTCGTCGTGCCGCGCCAGAATCTTCGCCGCGAGCGCAGCCTCCACACCAGAGCGCCATTCTCCCTCTGTGATCCCCCAGTCCTCACAGTCGGCAGGAATCGCGGGTCCTTGTAGCACCTCCCGCAGATCCGACTCCGAGAGGTCGTTAAAACACGCCTCCGCAAATCCTGTTAAGGGGACCCGTAACCACCCATAATTGTTCGGGCGTCCATATTTTTCACACAATTCTCTATCAGTCATTTTTTCTCTCCTAGAAATTTAATTGAAATTGCATAATACGCTAGTTAAATTTTAATTGCAAGCAACGCCTAGCGAAATCGGATAATACACTGGTTAAATTTTAATTGCAAGCATTTTTTTTGCGGCGATTTGAGGCGTTGGAGATCCGGAGGGTATCCGTTAGTATGTTTTTCTCTAAAAAATCGATCCTGCGCGATCCTGGCGCGGATTGGACGCCCATTTGAGTCCTATTTTTAACCCAGAGTAGCGAAAACGTCCCTCGCGTACGCGACACGCGTGCGCGCGCGCGCACTCGCGCTCGTAGAGGGGGTCTCTCCTAAAGAGAGTACCCCCACTACTCTACACGGAAGCACCCCCTGGAGGGGAGCCTCCGCATAGAGGACGCGCGAGACCCACCCCACCTAAAACGAAATAATTTGCATATTTTTTTGGATAGGAGTATGCTAGTTTTTCGATTAACACAAGGGGCAAAAAATGTTATACAAGTACAGATTGAGTAATCCTGAGGCAATTGGGGTGTACTATGCCCCAATAGAGTTGGCACCTGACGCTATAAACGCTGTTATGCTGACGCACGCCGCTCGCACGGTGGATGTGACGCCGCTTACGGAGGTGTTGCGGGTAGAGGAATATCCCGACGCCCCGCGCGTGGAGTTGTATTTCGTTACACCCGGCGGATTTATAACCACGCACCAGGGCACTACGGCCATGGAGCTCATGCTCGATGCGATTTTTATCGCGGGAGGAGCACCTGAATCTATCGTGTTCCTCGGTAGCCGGGCGAGTGGGCTGCCCAAAATTGTGCAGACACGATCGGAGGTGCTGAAACCCGGCGCTACCGCGATTCTGCGCAGGCTCGTTAAGGAAGAGAGCCTCCTCGCCACGGACATAATACAAAAAACCCCCGTCGGGGAGGTCGTGTCCCCACGTAACAACGAGATCGCCCTGCGAGGATTAGCGCGCAGGGGTTTGGTCGAGGTTACCTCGGCGGGTGTTACGCTGACGATGGATGGGCATTTGATAGCGCAGGACCTACCTACGCTAAAAGAGCCGGACATCCCGAGCGCGACTCGTTCCCGCCGTTTTAGTAAAACGGAGCAGCACATCCTCGATGCTCTCAAGAGCACGGACGGCTCGTTCAGACCTCGCCTGCGGGGTGATGTGATCGAGGACGTTTATCTGCGCCAGGGACACAAAGCGGACCACGGCAGCCGGATCTCGGTTACCATAGACGGGCTGGTTGCGGCTGGCGTGGTGAGTACCGGGGTAAGTGGGTATTTGTTTTTATAGTGGTTTTTAATTGTTGTATAATTTCAATATATTATAGGAGAAAAATTGTGGACAACTGGGATTACGATTGCGCAGAAAGTATATTGTTCGAGCTAACTGGAACGACAACACCGACGCATGAGGACGTGAAACAGTATGGTCTCGGTGATATAGCGGGGGAACTGGTTGGTCGAGGAGTCACGTTTACTCATACTGTGACCATGATCGTCGCAGGGGGCGAACCGACCGCGATAATGGAAATTTACGAGTTTCCGGACGATTCGAGTTTTATTATCGAGAGGGGGCCCTCCGATTTTAATTTTTCAGGAGAATTACAATGAGGTTAGAGATACCTGACATAAAATATATAGCGCAGGACGCCAACGGTAGGGTGTTCGGATACACTGCGGAACCTACTCACCAGGATTACGGCGCATTCCACGCAACCGGCCACGTAACCGTACTGGCCCACGGACGGTGCAATCCAGATTGGGGGAGCACGCTGGTGTGCCTGGAATCCGATTCGTACGATTACGACGATGGTATATTGAAACGGCTCTAAAAACTTGACTATTTCGTCCATGTGTGATCCAATCCGCGCATGGACGATTTTGAAAAATTTTTCACTAGAAACCCTCCCGATCTGTCGCAGGCTGAGCAGATTTGGATTGAGGAGTACATCGCTACAGGGTCCGAGGAAATGGCAGCGTTCAAAGCCGGCGACATTTTCCAGGAGACCCCACCATCGGCACGGTTCCACTACGAACTAAAACGCCGGAAGGAATACTATAAACTGGAGTCTGATAAGCGCCAGCGAATGATCTTTAACGAGATCGCGCGCTTGGCCTTCTTTGATCCTGCCAGGCTATACGACAAGCGGACCGGGAAAATGCGTGATATCCTGTCGATCGACGACGACACACGAGCGGCCATCGCTGGCCTGGACGTTGAAGCGGACGAGGAGACAGGTAGAACCAAAACACGTATTAAACTAGCCGATAAACTCAAAGCGCTACAGCTGCTAGCGCAGAACGAAGAGCTCCTAAGAGAAACACTAACCGTCAAGCTCGAACTCAGCGACAAGGAGGCGGCCAGGCGCATAGCATTCGCCATGGCCAACGGCTTGCACGCGAGCGGCGATAATGCCGAAAATCCTAGCAACAGCAAAGAGTAACTAGCATAAAGGAGATTCACAACCATGTCACGCATTCTAACATCATTACACGGGCGCAAGCTCGGCATCGACCACCAAGGATTTGCCCTGTCACAGAAGGGATTTGTGGCGGGCGAACACGGTCGCCAGGTATCGCTACCGTCACCTAACCGGGTGGCGTTTTTCGATGATTTCATAACCCTGGACACAAACCACTGGTTAGCCACTGAGGGTACGGACTCCGCGACTAGCGCCGCCGCGATACTGAGCGGCGGAATAGGCGGTGTACTACGACTCACAACCGGCGACGCTGGTACTGGCCTGGCCGCAGATACCGAACAGATCACGGGCACCGCGTTACAGTGGCAGGCGAGCAACGGCAATCTGGTGTTCGAGGCTCGGGTAAAACTGTCCGCGATCACTACCTGCTATGTGTTCCTCGGATTCACGGATACCGTAGCTGCTGCGCTAGAGGCTCCGATCATGTCGGCAGCGTCCGCTGATACCATCACGACCAACGCGGCAGATGCGGTCGGATTTGTATTCGATACTCGCATGTCTACGGATACCTGGTGGATCGCTGGGGTAGCGAACAACGTGGACGCGACGCACCAGAACACTACCTACGCACCGGTTGCTGACGACTACGAGACGTTCCGCATCGAGATCACAACGGCAGGCGCGGCGGATTTCTACAGAAACGGTATACAGGTAGGTACTCGTATGTCCGGTGCTGTTACCGCTGGCGTGGATCTGACACCGCATATCAGCGTGAGCAAAACGTCCGTAGCAGCCTCAATGACTATGGACATTGACTACGTACATATCGCGATGGATCGCGCTGCTGACGGCGGCGCAGTATAATAATCCGGACACTCGCGCCTCTTCGGAGGCGCGATATGTATGACGCAATAGGAGAGATCCATGGGACGAAGAGCAAAGCAGACAGAAGGCGAGCAGCCGGACGAGCAGCCGGACGAGGGCACCAGCCAGGCGCAAACGGAGCGCCGAGCGCTACGAATACGTGCGTATTTGGCTAGGCTGCTACGATACAAACAGCTACCGATCGGGCACGAGGGTCGCGACGATAAGATGGCCGCGTATACCGCGCTATTGTCGCAGGAGGACCCAGAGCGCTATGCGGAACTGCCCGACAACGTAGACGAGCTACGGGCACTACTGCGCCGAGCGCATAACGAATACTTGGAGGTAAAATCATGAGCGCGCATCCCGTATCGAGGGACGGTATACTGGAGGCGTTTCTATCTCCAGCAACCGCAGCAACACACACCCTGGTTGCCGCAGCAGGCACCGGTAATAAAATTCAGGTTATGGCTCTGGCCCTGGTCGCCGGAGGTGCGAACACCGTAACCATGAAATCGGCAACGACAGCTATAGGCCCCGAGTGGGATCTGGCGGTTAATGGTGGACTGGTGCTACCCTATAATCCTAACGGGTGGTTCACCACCGCCGCGAACGAGGTACTGGCGGTAACACTCTCTGCGGCGCAGAAAGTGGGCGTTCACGTAATATATAGGTTAGTACGATGAAAGGGGTGGCCGATCTGATCTCGCAGGTATTGAGTAACGGTAGGGCCGTTGCTCCGCCGGACGTAGCCAGCGAGCTAGAACCACATCCGATACACGTACTGCCCTCGGCAACGAAACGAGCTATCCGGAACGCAGAACGGTTGATCCGGCTCAACTCGTTACAGAACCCTACGGAATCGGAAGTACAATCGATTCGCGATTGCGTGAAAACAATTGCGGATTTGGGTTTTAGACCCCCACGAAACTCCCGAGAATGTCGGGAAATGATAGACCAATTAGGAGCAGCGCATGGCGACAAATCTTAATCTATTTGACAATTGGCGGAAAACAGTCGCTAATCCTACGCGAGCCGCAGCTATAGCGGGTACGCTCAAAATGGCGCTGTTCAAAACTTTTTCACCGAGCCAGAATACCGACGACTTTTACAACGATCTGACGGCGGGAACCAACGAGGTAACTGGGAGTAACTACTCCGCTGGGGGTAATGCTCTAGCGTCGCCTACGTGGACGGGTCCAGATGGCTCCGGCGTACTGACGTTCGACGCGGACGACCCAGCAACGTGGGCACAACACGCCTCGGGTTTTACGAACGCCAGGCGCGTTATTATCTACTACGATACTGCAGTCGCTAGCACGTCCACTCTGGTCGCGTACAGTGATGATTTTGGCGCTGACGTAGGTAACACCGCTGCTGACGTAGTAATCACTCTGAACGCCTCTGGTATCTATACCTCACCACGGTAATGGGTACTATTACACTGACTAAAACCAGCGAGTGTGCGGCAGGGGATCATTGGAACATCACGGTTACCGGCGATGCGAATAGAGAGATCCCCGGCCTGTACGCTCCGGACCTGTTAGCTCCTATAACGGAGACTGACGAGATGATATTCCTACGGGTCGCCCTTCGCCTGGCTAAAATCGGGCGCACACAAAACCAGCTACGCACGGCGCTCAACAATGGGCTAACCATCACGATATGACTCAGCTCGTACTACCCGGTCATCTACAGCGTACGCCAATGTGGAACCGTCGAGACGCCAATACCCTGGGCTCTACGGTGCTAAACGCAACGGGCGAAACGCTCTGTATGATCGGTTACGTCACACTAGAAAACCCTCTAAGCGGAAGCAAAACTCTATCCGCCGCTGGTGGAGGTAAAATTGTGTGGCGCTCGGCTAGCGTTACATTCGCCAACGGGAGCTCCACGTTCGACGTAGGTATTCAGGATGTATCTACGGCTGCCGCACCGGGTAGAGGTGACGGAACCTTTGACGTTAAGGCGTCGTTTACCGGGGGTGGTGGTGGTATAACGGCCAACGCCGCCAACACCAGTACGATGACGAGCGGCACAAAAACGATAGCACAAGGGGACCTTGTTGCCCTAACGTTTGCGATGACCGTGCGGGCTGGCACGGATGTGGTTACAGTCTCTCTATCAACAATAGCCCCGAGCGGACCACCTGATCCAACAATACCATTCTGTTGTGATAATACTGGGGGGAGCTATGCCAGGAACGCTGGAGGTGCGGTTCCCAACGCGTATATCGTTTTCGATGATGGTACTGTGGGGTGGATATACGGCTGCGCGTACGTGAATGCTCTCGGCACCGTAGCGTTCAATTCTACTACAGGCACAGCAGACGAGTATGGCAATATTGTGTATCCCCGCGCGCCTACGTATGCGATGGGGTTGTCGGCGGTGTTTTCTGCGGTAGCGTCGCCTGCCTCCGCCGCGTCGATGGAATTAATACTCTACTCCGACCCCCTCGGAACACCGGTTGCGGAACGAGTGGAGACTATCGAATCGGAGAGTATAGGTAGCGTGGCAGGTGAACTATTGTGTATGTTCACGACGCCGTTTTTAATGAGGGCGTATACGAGCTATGCGTTAACAGTTAGACCCACGACAAACACGAACTGGACGCTACGCTATCACGATAACCACACTACGGCGGAAGCCGCTAAAACCGGAGCCCCTAACGCGAATTGCTACGCGGTTAGACGTCTGAATAATAGCGGAGCATTCTCAGATTATAACGGAGGAACTGCGAAAACCCGAGCGATGACAATGTGGTTGCATACCATGTATGTACAGCAGAATTACAACCAAGCCGGGTGGTCGATGTGACTCAGTTGGTGTTGTCAGGAACGCAAGAACGACTCCCAAGTCTACACCCGATAGACCCCTCAGCGGTCGCCGCTTCGGTGATAACGGTGAACGCGGCTGGTGAGACGCTGTGGTTCTGCGGCTATATAACCCTAGAAAACCCTCTGAGCGGGAGCAAAACTCTATCCGCCGCTGGTGGAGGTAAAATTGTGTGGTACGCCTCTACCGTTACCTTCGCCAACGGGAGCTCAACGTTCAAGGTCGGTATCCAGGATCTATTATTCGGTTCTGGTAGCGTAGCGCAGGGCGATGGGACATTTGACGTTGAGGCGTCGTTTACCGGAGGTGGTGGAGGCATAACAAATAACGCCACTAACGAGAGCGCGATGACAAGCGGCACCAAAACCATAGCGCAGGGGGATCTCGTTGCTATTACATTTACCATGACGGCACGGAGTGGCGCGGATACGGTGAGCGTTTTAGCACAGAGCCCCGGTGTGTATACCGCGAACATGAACTACCCTGTGAGTTCCAATAACACCGTGGGCGCCACGGCGGCAACCGCAATACGACCTAACGCATACATTGTTTTTGATGATGGTACTGTGGGGTGGATATACGGCACCGCGTACATCTCCGGGGCGATGGCCTCTATCACGTATAACTCCGGAACCGCTACGGCCGACGAATACGGCAATTTAATAATACCGAAGGACATATTCCATGCGGCAGGTATCGGGGGTTTGATAGCCAACACTACCGCCGGGGCGAATTTCGAGGCGATACTGTACTCAGACCCTCTCGGAACACCGGTTGCCGAGAGAACGACGACAGTGACTCAGGCAACTACAGCGGCTCAAACGGGAGGGATAATCCTGTTTAGCTCTCCGTTCAGGATGAAGGCAGGGACCCCCTACGCGATAGCGATCCGGCCAACAACGACCACTAGCATTGTACAGTATTATCACGACGGGCATACTACGGCAGCAGCCGCCAAGGTGGGACCACCTAACGCGAATTGCTATGCCGTCAGGCGTTTGGATAATTCGGGCGCGTTCTCCGACTATAACGGAGGCACCGCGAAAACCAGGCTTATGATATTAAGTGCGATAGGAATGCACATACCACAGAATCGAAACCAAGCAGGCTACCAATTGAGGCTCTAATATGGCGAATGCAAACCCACCTACCAAAAACCAAGCATTCTATTTTTACGTAACGCTACGCGATACGACGGATAGTTTTTCAATCAAAAGTTCCCCGACTATCGCGGCGGGGGATTTTAAGGTCTCCACGGATGGGGGCGCGTTTGCCAACCTAACGACCTTACCGGCGGTCACTCCTGCGTCCAGTGTCGGGGTAAAAATCTCGCTGTCCGCAACGGAGATGAACGGCGACCAGGTGCTCGTAGTGTGGCAGGATCAAACAGACCCGAAGGAGTGGGTATCGGATAGCCTGTGTATAAACACCACGGCCTAAAATCTAAATGTCCTGGCGCCTATACTTAGGTAATAGACCCTCAACGATACAGGTAGACCTGAACGCCGCGACGTTTACGTTTACCAGGAAGAGTATCGTATTCTATTGGGGCGTAGCCCTAGCCGCCGCACAGTTCAATTTTACAGAACAGGCTCCGACGATACAGACTAGCTACGCTCTCGGCGTAGCACAGTTCGATTTTACGGAGAGCGCTTTTGACTGGCGACTTGCGCGATCCCTAAGCACTGCCTCGTTCAGCATGACCCAGGCAGCGCCATGGATTACCCAGACCTACGGTACGAACGTCGCTACGTTAGATTTCACCGAGCAAGCCGCAGGCAGACACTTCGCAGTAGACGTAGACAACGCCCCGACGTTCAGTTTCTCTGGTGCTTCTGTAACGTATGACTATCAATACAGCGTTGCCGCGCAACAACTATCGTGGTCCCCGCAGGCGATAAACATAAGTAGAGTCCTGAATCTTTCGTCGCCGACGCTCGCGTTAACGCCAAACGTCACGGCTACAGTGTTAAGTGTAGTTCTCTCTGCGGCGGGTCTCACAATGACACCGACGGACATCGTTAAACACACTTTAGTGTGGATGCAGTTAGGGGTGGCAGCGCTATCTACTACTACGCACGCAATACAAAACACGCTGAGGCTCAACTTAGACCACGGCGTAGCGCAGCTTACGATACGAGTAGCGATATACATCTCGATCGGGGGCGTCATCCTAGCGGGACTAGCCCGGTTGCGTACCCTGACAGGTACGGGACTATGAGGTTAGAGGACGTAATCCGCGCGGTTAAAGGGATGCCCCAGAAGGACCGGGACGAAGCCATCTCCATAGCCCTCGCGGTAACCGAGCACATGCCCTGGGTGCCGAACCCCGGACCACAGAGCGACGCGTATTTCTCCCCAGCGGACGAACTATTCTATGGGGGGCAGGCAGGGGGTGGTAAGTCGGATCTGCTGATCGGTTTAGCACTAACAGCACACAAGAACTCGCTACTGCTACGCCGTACGAACCGGGAGGTAAACGGGCTGGTCGAGCGGCTAATGTCAATACTCGGATCGCGCGATGGGTATAACGGCCAGACGGGCGTTTGGCAGTATAAGGATCGCCGGATGGAGCTCGGCGGCTGCCAACTAGAGACGGATAAACAGAAGTACAAAGGGCGCGCACGGGATCTGTACGGGTTCGACGAGCTATCGGATTTTACAAAATCGCAGTACGAATTTATTATTGGTTGGAACAGGTCCACCGAACCGAATCAGCGGTGCCGAGTGGTCGCGGCAGGAAACCCGCCGACAACGGCAGAGGGTCAGTGGGTAGTAGAACGCTGGGCAGCTTGGTTGGATCAACGGCACCCTAACCCCGCCCAACCAGGGGAGTTACGCTGGTATACCCGAAATGAGAAGGGCGAGGAGATTGAGGTAGACGGGCGAGGCCCCCATAAGGTAGGCGGGGATTTAGTATTCGCCAGGTCTCGAACGTTTATACCCGCACAGTTGGCCGATAATCCGGATTTGAAAGATACCAATTACCAGGCCAGCTTGGACGCGCTCCCTCCCGAATTACGCGCCGCTTATCGCGACGGGAATTTCCTAAGTGGGGCGGTAGACGATCCATTCCAATTAATACCTACGGCGTGGGTCGTGGCCGCCCAGGAACGTTGGGAGCCGCGCCCTCCCATGGGCGTGCCTATGTGCGCAATAGGATGCGACGTGGCCGTAGCTAAAGACAAATTTGTGCTGGCACCCAGGTACGACGGATGGTTCGCCCCGTTGGTAGTGATACCTGGGCGAGAGGTAGCCAGTGCGCAGCTAGCAGCAGGTAAGGTAATCGCCACGAGGCGGGATAACGCTAAGGTCGTCGTGGACGTGGGAGGAGGATGGGGCGCCGATTGTTACGGGCATCTACTATCGAACGGCATAGACTCCTTTGCGTATATGGGTGTTAAGGCCACGAACCAGAAGCTCGGGCAGTTCACATTTACCAACGTTCGTACGGCGGCGCTTTGGTCGTTTAGAGAGGCGTTAGACCCGTCTAAACCTGGTGGATCCGCCATAGCTTTGCCCCCGAGCAATACGCTTCGCGCGGATCTGTGTGCGCCGCAGTATGAGGTGCGACGCAAAGGGGATGGTATGGTCGTGGTGGCCGAATCCAAGGAGGACGTACGCGCGCGGCTTGGCCGATCTCCTGACGAGGGGGACGCGGTAGTCATGGCGTGGTATACTGGCACAAAACAACACAATATTTCAGAAGGGTGGGGGAAAAGAAACACACCCCCGGTTGTTAATCGAGGAAGGAGGTACACTTAATGGCTAGTCTATTTTCTAAACCAAAAATGCCACCACCGCCGAAAGTCATACCCATGGCGGACGAGGCGGCTATCTCCGCCGCAAAGCGGAAAAGTTTAGCTGCTCAGCAAAAGCGCAGCGGAAGGCAAAGCACAATATTATCGCAGGGTGACACGCTAGGAGGTCGGTGATTATGAGCTCAGCAGAGGATCTCGTCACACAAGGGAAAACGCTATTTAACAAGCGGCAGAGCCTCCTCAGTTTATGGCAAGAACTGGCGGAGAACTTCTACCCGGAACGCGCCGACTTTACCTCGGATCGCTCTTTAGGCACAGAGTTCGCCTCCGACCTAGCCAATACGGCTCCTGTGTTGTTTCGGCGGGACCTCGCTAACTCGCTCGGTGGTATGTTACGTCCGACCAATAAGCAGTGGTTTCACACTCGCACGAGTAACTACGAGGATCTCGATACCGAGAGCCTGCGCTGGTTAGAACGAGCGGAGCAACGACAACGGCGAGCCATGTACGTCAAAGACGCCCAATTCCGGCGAGCTATGACAGAGCACGATAACGACCTGGCGACATTCGGGCAAGCCGTGTTGCAACTATCCCTAAACCGGAAACGAACGCAACTGCTGTATCGCTGTAGGCACCTGCGCGACTGTGCTTGGCTGGAGAACGACGAGGGTGTGATCGATTGTGTGTATCGCAAGTGGAAGATGCGCGCGCTAGATGCGGTAGCACACTGGCCTGAAACGGCGGGATATAAACTGCGGGAACTCGCGAGTAAAGAACCCTATACGCTAGTGGAACTATGGCATTGCGTAAAACCTACGCCAGAGGACTACAAACCGGAGAAGGGGAAACTTAAAACCATATACAAATCCTACGTTGTCTATGCGGAAGAAGCGACCCTACTAGAGGAGATAGGCGTCAATTTTCTAGGCTATGTAATCCCTCGTTGGCAAACCGTATCAGGATCTCAGTACGCGTTCTCTCCCGCCTCTATCACCGCGCTACCGGACGCGAGAACCCTTCAAGCGATGACGGTGACGTTGTTAGAAGCCGGAGAGAAAAGCGTTACACCTCCGTTGCTAGGGGTCCAAGAGGCGTTGCGTTCCGATGTGAACGTGATGGCCGGCGGCATTACGTGGGTCGACCGGGAGTATGACGAACGACTAGGTGAGGTGCTTCGTCCGCTAACTATAGACAAGAGCGGCATCCCTCTGGGTATGGAATTAGCGGCAGGCATAGAGGCCCGTCTACGTGACGCATGGTTAATTAGTAAACTCAACATGCCCCCCGTGGGCGGCCCGGATATGACGGCTTATGAAGTAGGGCAACGAGTACAGGAATGGATACGGCAGGCGCTACCTTTGGTTGAACCGATCGAAACAGAGAGCAACGGCGGTGTCTGCGACGCTACGTTCGATATACTCATGGCGCAGGGTGTTTTTGGTGTTCCACAGGACAGGCCAGCTACTTTGCAGGATACTGAGGTTGTATTCACATTCGAGTCTCCTCTGCACGACGCCCTGGAGCGAGTCAAAGCGCAGAAGTACATGGAAGCGCTTTCATTACTCGCCAATGCTACAGCGGCAGACCCATCTACCGCACACATACTGGATCACACTAAAGCTGTTAGGGAGGCGCTGAATTGCTCTGGCGTACCAGCCGAATGGATGCGAACTACCGATGAAGTGCGGGAACTCGCCGACGCGGATAGGCAGGCACAACAGACTGCGGAACTTCTCGCTCAGTTACAACAAGGCGCGGATGTGGCCAGAACCCTTGGCACCACCCCCACGCCTTCGGGCACTTTAGGGGCAGGACAATGACAGTTAAGAATAAAGTAGAACAACCCGATCCGTTTAGAAGCGCGGATTGGGAGTTAGCCGACGCGAGCGCTATACAGGCTTGCGTACGGGGGCAGGCGACCCCAGAGCAGCAGCAACGCGCGATCAACTGGGTCGTGTATAGCGCGTGTTTGGTCGATGATATTGAGTATCGTACAAACGATCGGGATCACGCATTTGCTAGTGGAAGAAGATTCCCGGCATTACAGCTACGCAAGTTGCTGAGTATAAATGTCGGGGCATTACGACAATTAAAAAAGGAGTAGAGCGTCATGGCTGAAAACAATATCCTAAACACCAACACAGAGGGTACGGATGAGGAGACTACGGAAACCGTTAACACAAACCAACCGGCGGAGGGTGTTGTACCTCCGAGCCCAGCCTCAGGAACAACCCAAGAGCCTTCAGAACCACCAGCTAACGACTGGTTGGCGATACGAGAGCGCGTCGCCGGGAGCGACGAAAAACTACTGAAACAACTATCTCGTTATACGACGCTGGAGGATGCGTTGAAGGGTGGTGTAGAGGCGCGCAATAAGCTCGGCGGTATGAAGGCGTTGCAACCCTTAACGGACAAATCCACCCCGGAGGAGGTCGCAGAGTATAGAAAGGCGTACGGCATACCCGAAAACCCAGAGGGTTACGCCATTGACCTGCCGGATGGGTTGGTGCTCGGAGACGCGGATAAGCCCGTGGCGGATCGGGTAATAGCTGTTGCGCATAAACATAACGTTCCCCCCGCAGCGGTTAACGCCATAATAGCGGAGCACCTGACGGCACAGGAGGAGATCCTGGGCGAGCAGATCGCCAAGCAGCAACAGGCGTACAAGGAAAGTTTACAATTTTTGAAATCGGACGATGGGTGGGGTCGGGAGTTCGACAGTCGGGTTAATTCAATAAAGAATTTTCTGGCGGCTACTGCACCGGAGGGCACGCCGGAATTGCTAATGGGCGCACAACTAGCTGACGGTACGCCTCTGGCGAATCATGTGCCCTCGCTCATGTGGTTGGCGAATCTAGCAGGGGAGTTCAACCCTATGCCGGTATTGCCAGGAATTAACGAGTCAACACCTACCGCCTCGATCGAGGAGGAAGTTGCCAAGCTGCGCAAGATGATGGGCGATAAAAATAGCGACTACTGGAAAGGACCTCTAGCGCAAGCCAATCAAGATCGCATGTATAAGCTGGGCGAAGTGTTAGCTGAACGACAAAAAAGAGGGGCTTGACACACAGTTACGAATCTGATATTTTAACCGCAAGTCGAAGTAGGCCCCGACGAGCAGGTAGTGCGCCCCGACAAGGACAACCGTAACAACCTGCCAGGATCGGACACCCCGAAGAACTTGAAGATTTTTTTTCAACTTTTTTAGGAGTGCCCAATCATGGCAGAATCCGCCGCGCAAATCCAATACCGCCAGGAGTTCATCGCTGGCTTTGAACAAAACCAAACACTCTTACGCCAGACCGTAACCTCTGAGAGCGTAATCAAAGGCAATCAGGCTACGTTTCTCGTAGCAGATTCCGGCGACGCTTCCGCCGTTACCCGTGGGCTTAATGGTCTTATCCCTGGCCGTGCTGATAGCCTGACGCAGAACACCGCAACCTTGGCTGAATGGCACGACAAGGTGGTTAAAACCGGTTTCAACATTTTCCAATCCCAAGGCGATCAACGTCGCATTATGCAAGAGACCACGCTCGGCGTTGTCAACCGCAAGATCGACCAGGACATCATCGGCGAACTGAATGGTGGCAGTGTGACCCAGGACACGGGAACAGCACAACAGGCCAGCCTGTCGTTGGTTATGTACGGCCTGGCGATTCTGGGTAATAACTCAGTACCTTTGGACGGCAATATCAGCGGACTGATTACCCCGGCGTTCTGGGCATACTTGATGCAAACCAAAGAGTTTACCAACGTTGAATATGTTAACAACAAGCCGTTCACAAACGCGCCTGTTATGTTCCGCTGGGCAAACGTAAATTGGATCGTGCACCCGAACCTACCAGGCAAAGCCACCAACGCGGAGAAGTGCTTTCTGTACCACCGCAACGCTGTGGGACACGCTATTAATCCAGCAGGCATCAACAGCACCATCGGCTACGTCGAAGAGCACGATTATTCCTTCGCGTTGTGTACCGTATACATGGGTGCGAAGCTGCTGCAGGCAGAAGGCGCAGTGATTCTGAACCACGACGGCTCAGCCTTCGCTGCTCAATAATTCTTCGGAGGATTAAAAAATGGCTTACGCTACTACTGATACCTTTATTTGCATTACCAACGCCGCTTTGGCCGTAGGGCCACGGATCTTCTATCACGAATCAGCCGACGCCTTGGCTGCTGTTAATACCTCCGGTTTCATCACCGATGGGACGAACAAAGGGCTACGAGCCGGGGATCTGGTAATGCACCGGGATACTTCCGGCGCAACCGGTGACGTGTCCCTGCACCGTGTGCTGACCGTTAGCTCTACCGCGCCAGGCGCCGTCGATCTGACAGATGGTACTGTGATCTGCGCCGGAGCTAACGCTGATTAATACGGTTGCTTGACGCAAACCGCCCTTGGGTGGTATTTTATGGGGGGCGAACAGTTAATGTTTTCCCTCCATACTTTTTCAAGGGGTTAAAAAAAATGATAGTACCAAACCGCGTCAAAGAAGCAAGCTATGTCCGCAACATCTTTTCGGCCACCCCCGAACAGGGCACCCCGATCGAAACCGTTGTAAAGAGCGATTATTGGGCGCACGCCACCCGGTTGTTCCATGTCCTAGACCACATTGAAGTTGTGCCCGAGGACGGAGCTTATTACGTGGAGCTCCTAGTAACCCATGTTGGTAAGAACTTCGTCAGAGTCGTTGAACTGCGAAGGACAGTATTAGAGGAGCCCTTCACCACCGACGAACCAACCGATAGCGCGTATACGCTAGGCCACCGTGGCGCTATAAAGTTATGGTGTGTGATGCGAAAATCAGATAAACAGATTATCCATGAAGGCTCGTTAACTAAAAAAGAGGCAATCCAGTGGCTCAACGAATTTGAGTTAACTAGCAGATGACAACACAACTGATTGTTTACAACCTTGCGCTAGCGGCATTAGGCGAGCGCAAGGCCGTGGCAACCTCGGACGCCACGGAGCCTGTGCGGATTCTCGATAACATTTGGACGAATGGTATCCGTGAATATTGCCTAGAACAAGGGCATTGGAAATTCGCGTTGAAGGACGAGGAATTAACGCCGTCCGTGACCGAGATTCCCACCTTCGGATACACCAACGCGTTCGCCGTACCCGCGAATTTCGTGCGACTGAGTGCGATGAGTTCAGACGAGTATTTCAATTCTGTCGTTACGCAGGTACAACAGAAAGGGCAATACTGGTACTCCGATCTGGATCTGCTGTATGTGCGCTACGTGTCAAAAGCGACTACGCTAGGCTACGACGTAACCAACTGGCCCGAGACGTTCTCAAAGTTCGTAGCACTGCAAATGGCGTACGACGCCGCAGAACGTGTAAACCCGGATAGGAAACTGAAGGTCGAAATCGAGCTACGCGAAGCGAAGAAAAACGCTTTAGCTAAGGATGCGGTTGAGGGCCCTACACAGTTTCTACCCATGGGCACCTGGTTGGCTAATCGCGGCTCCCGAAATCGAGGGCGTAACAGTCGTAACTCACTATACGGGAGCTAGCTCGGATGGCCGTCACGGACTATCAGTTAACGTTTAATCGTGGAGTAGTCAGTCAAAAGGCCAGAGCACGGGCGGACGTAGCTCGGATAGCCATGTCGGCGGAGGAGCAGATGAACTGGCTACCGCAGACACTAGGGCCTATGCAGTTCAGACCCGGTACAGAATATATAGGATCCACATATACCACTACCGGCGCGATTAAACACCTCCCATTTATATTTTCGATTAACGATACCGCGCTCATAGAGGCTACGGACGAATTCGTGCGTGTTAGGGTCGACGAGGTTTTGATAACCCGGCCTAATGTATCCACCACCGTAACCAACGGAGACTTCGATACCGATATAGCAAGTTGGACCGATGCCGACGAGGGCGCGGATAGTGTTTCGGAATGGGTAACCGGTGGGTATATGAGGCTCACGGGTAGCGGGGTAAACGCCGCCCGTCGTAAGCAGACGCTAACCGTAGCCGTTATAGATCAGGATGAAGAACACGCGCTGCGTGTTATCGTTGCTTACGGTAACGTCACCCTACGGGTGGGTAGCGCGACCACAGCAGATGACTACATAACCGAGACGGTGCTAGGAGTAGGGGAACACTCGCTGGCGTTTACACCAACAGGCGCTTCGGTATACGTTAGTGTGAGTAACGCCTCGACGTATCCGGCGTACCTCACTAGCGTAAATGTTGAGTCCGGTGGGGTAATGTCGTTTACGACAGGGCTGCTACCTGCTGAAACATTAGACGAGATTAGATACGCGCAATCCGGTGATATTCTTTTTATAGCGCGTGGAACGACGCGAAAACCTGTAAAGATCGAACGCCGGGGTACTAGATCCTGGTCGTTGGTGGATTACTTAGCTGATAAAGGGCCTTTCCTAGCGGCCAACACCGGCTCGGTAACGTTGGCGGTGGACGCAGTAGCCGCTACGGCAGCAGACCCTACCGTCACGGTTACCGCGTCGCGAGAGTATTTTAAGTCCACTCAGGTTGGGGGGCTATTGAGGATCACCTCTACAGGGCAAACAGTATCTAGTTCCCTGGGCGCTCTCGATGCGACAACAAATTCGATACGTGTTACTGGTATCGGGGACTCCCGACGCTTTACAATAGCCATAAGCGGTACGTGGGTCGGGACCATCGACCTGGAGCAATCGATAGGGGAGGAGGGCTCTTGGACTACTGTAGACTCTTGGACGTTAAACACCACCGAGACCTACAACGACACCCTAGATAACCAAATAATTTACTACCGGCTGAAAATGTCGGCGTATACCTCGGGCTCTGCAACCGCGTCTCTTAGCATACCCACGGGGTCTATAACCGGCATCGGTCGAATAATAACGTATACGAGCCCCACGTTAGTTGACGTTTTCGTTTTACAGGATTTCGGCAGTACGACAGCTACCTCAGATTGGGCGGAGGGAGCCTGGAGCAGCCGGCGGGGATTTCCTTCCGCTGTGTGCTTTTTCGAAGCTCGCCTATATTGGGCTGGTAAGGATCATATATGGGGCTCTACGGTAGACGACTATTATAACTACGACATCGACTACGAGGGGGACGCTGGACCTATCGACCGGTCTATAGGTTCGGGCCCTGTCGACACTATTAACTGGTTGGTGCCTCTTAACAGTATACTAATGGGGGCTCAGTGCGCAGAGCACATAGGTCGGTCGACGGGATTTGAGGAGCCAATAACACCGAGCAACTTCAACCTCCGAGAGGGGTCGACCTTCGGCTCCGCCCCGGTTGAGTCTGCTAAGGTTGATTCGTCTTGCATCTTCGTCGATAGAACAGGCACTAGGGTTATGCAGTCCGTGATTACGGAGGCCAATCGCGTCGAGACTATAGAGTTGTCTGTTCTTTGTCCTGAGCTCTGCCGCCCTGGTATAAAACGCATAGCCGTGCAGCGACGACCAGAGACTAGGGTACACCTGCTACGGTGCGACGGCACTGTAGTGATACTTACGTTTGATAAAGTCGAGGAATTAAAGTGCTTTACGACATGGGAAACCGCTGGGCTCGTCGAGGATATATGTGTTATACCCACAAATGCCGTCGAGGATTTGGTATATTATACGGTAGCGCGAGAGGTTGACGGCGCCGTTGTACGATACCTGGAACGCTGGGCGGAATTGACCGAGGCGCAAGGTGGCGTGATAAATAAAATCGCGGATTCATTCCTGATACATAATGGTGTTTCAACAACCATAGTCTCGGGGCTAGACTATTTGGAAGGGTGTACGGTCGTCGCGTGGGGTAATAGCAAAGATTTAGGCTCTTATACGGTGGCCAGTGGCTCTATAACGCTATCCGAGGCTACGACGTACGCTGTGGTAGGATTATCGTACTACGCGAACTATGTGAGCAATAAGTTGGGGTTCAACCTCTACGGTGCTACAGGTATAAAAAAGGATAACCGGGTTACACATTTGGGGTTAGTCCTAGACGATACGGACGCGGACGGGTTGGAGTTCGGGACGGAATCCTCCTATTTGGACTCGTTGCCTCCTATCGAAGAGGCAGCCGCCGTGACAACTAACTATTTATGGGATAGCTATGACCAAGAACCAGTGCCTGTTAACGGAACTTTTAATTTCGACACGCGGCTTTATCTTAAGGCGACGGCGCCGAAGCCGTGCACAGTAGTGGGGTTGACGATAGATATGGTCACCGCAGCTAAATGATACAGTTCCGAGCAGCCTCTCGTGAGGATCTACTACGATACTACGACGGTACTATTCCCGCGACCATGCGCGCCTGGTTGGCAGAGGACGAGAGCGGGGTTTTAGGTATCGCAGGGGTGTACTACCAACACGGGCAAAAAGTTGTGTTCAGCGATATGACTACCCGCGCCGAGGTTTTCAGGGTTTCTATAATGAAAATGGCGCGGCACGTATTATCGCAAATAAGTGGGACGTTGTATGCTGTAGCCGACCCGAAGAGGGGAACCTCCCGCCGATTCCTTGAACGGCTAGGGTTTGTTAAGGTTGACTACGCGGACCACATATTCAAAAGGGAGTAATCAGATATGCAAGCCATCCCCGCAGTTTTAGGTGTTATGAGCTTCGCCGGCTCCGTCTTGGGGGGCTTGGGTTCTATGCAGGAGGGTCGCGCACAGAACGCCATGGCCAAGTACGAAGCCCGGCAAATGGAGGCGCAAGCGAAGGCGGCAGAGGCCGCAGGGCAACGCGCTTCTGCCGAGAAGCTACGCGAGTCACGGCTGCTACAATCTCGCGCGCTAGCGATAGCTGGGGCGTCCGGTGCGGGTGTTAGCGACCCGAACGTGCTCCAAATCGTCTCAGGCATCGCGGGGGAGGGTACTCGGAATGCCCTAACAGAATCCTTTAACGCCAGGTCTCGGGCCGAGGGGCTGCGCGCGCAAGCAGGCGCCACACGCCTGACGGGCAAGAACGCCCAGAAAGCAGGGTTTATTAACGCGGGTGCTACGATCTTAGAAGGTACGGCGCGCGCAGGTTCCTTCGGCCTCGATCCGAAGGGTACATCCAATGCTCGTTGGTTCGGATTCTAACTATGCCAAGACTACCTACGATAGACGATATAAACCGAGTAGCGCCTCAACCTGACTTCACCGTAGCGCAATTCCGGGGGGATCTTGCTCCGCAAGCGTTAAAGCACCTGGGTCGCACGGTAGAACGCACGGCGGATATGGTGCGGGAGTTTCACGACGAGATCGAGGAAAAACGAGCTATGGAGGCCGTCGTAGAACTGCGCCGCAGGCAAAATTTAATGACGGTGGGAGAGTCGGGATACGCGCGTTTGCGTAATGGTGCCGCGACACATGAGGGCGTCTTTAAGAAGTACCAGGATCTACATAAGAGCGTAACAGAGGATTTGAGTAAAAATCTCAGCCCCAGAGCACGCGCCATGTTCCAACAAAAAGCCACATCTGAGCGCGAGAATTTTGAGGCCGGGTTCCTTACGCACGCTATGCGCGAGGACATATCTCACACCGACGAGATTTTCAAATCGCAAACGGCTATGCACGCCGAGACTATGAGCGCCATCTACGATAACCCGGAGCTCGTGTTGCGAGAACGCGCGGCACAGCAAGCTAACATAGCTCGCTATTTAGAAAAAACGGGGGTGCGCGATCCTGCCGTGGTCGAGCACATCACCCAACAGTCGTTAGCCGCCGGGCACGAATCGATCATTAGGGCGTATATCGCGACTAACAACACCGCAGCCGCTAAGCAGTATTTGGACGGTGTTAAGCATGAGATCCCGACCACGACGGAAAAAGCCCTCAACACTTTGTTAAAACCCGCTATCGCCGACCAAGCTGGGCGTGGCGTGGCTGAGAAAATGTTTGAGATGTATCGTTCTGGTAAAGGTGCCCTGGCGATTCAGCAGGAAAAACTCAAGCTCACGGAGGGTATGAGTCCTGAAACGCTACGAGTCGCGGACAATATTTATGGTGATCTCGTGACAGCGGTGGATAAGGATACTAAAAAAGCGAAGGGGGCTCTGCTCCTGCGCGCCATGGGTGGAGAAACTATAACCGAATCTCAAATCGCCGAGGTGGCGCAGACAAACCCGGCACTGGCCGCGACGCTGCGAAAACAGCTAGACGCGCTCAAGAAAGGCTCCGTAGACGGCAAACCGGCGAGCCTCAGTTCTATGTCGATCTACGCGCGGACGATGGATAAGATCCGAAACGGTGAGATAGAATCCGCTGAAGAGATTGGGGAACTAGCGGGGGTGCTAAAAAATGCAGATGTCAAATCCCTAATCTCCGCTTTTAATTCCCGCGAGAACGCGGCCAACAAGTTTAAAATACCTAAAACTTTGATAGACGCCGGCAGACCAAAAGGTGCGAATACTACCGCGAATAAAGAAGCCTACAAGGGTTTTATAGAACAAAAGCTGCAGGACTGGAAAGACCAGAACCCTGGACGTGTACCAACGCCGGAGGAGCAACGGGCGATAATACAATCCGCTGGCGAGGAACACGTAGAGGTTAACAAATATTGGTTCAATAGTGAGACTCCCGCGTATAAGCTGGGTGAGGGCGCAAAAACATACCCACGACGGTACGAGCAGTTATTGCCTGACGCAACCTCGGAAGAAAGAGCGGACGCATATAACTTTGTATCCGGGTATAATGCTTCAAAACGCCGAGGGGATGTCAGCTATTCCGAAGCGGAGTTACTAGAGATTTGGCGAAATAAGGATACTATAATCAAATGACAGAAGAAATCTTCGATCTGATCCGTAAACAAAAGCCGTCGTTATTGACTCCAGAAGTTCCGACGGCTTTTGCACCTTCTCCGATACCAAAACCCCGCGTCAAACCGCTTGGGGGAAACGCCTTCGCACAGGACGAATTAGCTCTGGCGCGCGACCGCTCAGCCTACAGTGATCCTAAACAAGCCGCGCGTAACCGTGGTTTATCGGCTTCGCTGGGTGTTAACCCGATCTTACTACCGCCGGATGCTGAGGCGCAGGCGTTTGTTAAGAAGCGCAGCGAGATGGACAAACTCATCGAGAACAATCCCGGACTGGCGCGTTTCCTCTTGAAACAAAAAAATAACGCCGAGGTAGTAGGTCGGGATTACGAGCCTATGGAGCGTACCGAGATTTTACTCAAGAGGCTATTCACAGACCCTATGGTTTCCGCGTTAAAGGGCGTCGTATCTTTTAACGAGGCTCTTGTGGGTTTACTCGATACCCGTTTAGGTGGGCGAGTAGGTAAGGGCCTGGAGGACGCCGGCTTTAAGTTTAAGGCCACCCAAAAAATTCTCGACCAGGCGTACTCGGAGCCGACGCAGCGCTTAATAAAAGAGATTGGGGAAACAGAGGGTTTTTTAGAGACGGTAGAGGCTCTCGTTACCCGTCCATCCGCAGCCGCTAACATGCTGCTGCAATCTGGCGGGCCTATGTTGGGCGCGGGTGGTATAGCTCAAGGACTGCTTAAGGTAGCGCCTGCGTTATCACCGTTGGTTGCGGGGGCTTTAGGAGAGTCGTTAGTAATAACGGGAGGTATTTCTGAGAAGGTGCGACAGGAATCTCCCGACGGACTAACAGACGCGCGACAGGCGTTACTGGCGCAAGCTGGCGGTGCAGCGGGTTTCGCGTTCAATCTGTTAGGGGGTAAGATAGCCGCTAAGCTGGGCGTCACGGACGTGGATACCTGGATGGCGAGCGGCGCGGCTAAAAAAGTGATGGATGAGGCCAAAGTTCCTCCGAGTCTAGTCGCGAAAATTTTAGGTGGTGCCGCCGTAGAAGGCGCGGTGCAGGAGATGCCGCAGTCCGCCGCCGAGGTTATCGCTGAGAATATCGCGCTTGGAAAACCCTGGAATCGTGGAGTCGAAGAGGCCATGGCCACGGGTCTCGTGCTCGGTAGTGTTATGGGTGCGGGAGTGCAGGCGCTACCCACTCGGAATACGACTGTCGACAAAGCCCTGGATACGTCCGCACTGAAAAAATTTAAGGAGCTAAGCCAAGCAGCTCACGCGCAGGAAACGCGCAAGATTCTCGGGGACCTGGCTAAAGAAACCGCCTCGAACCCCGTCCGGGAGAGGTCGCCGGAGGCGTTCGCGGAGTTCATCGACGAGGTTACGGAGGATTCAGTTGTTAAGGAACTATACGTCGATGCTAAGGCGCTGGACGAAACACTGAGCCAATCCGAGCTTGAGGCCATGCCGGAAGTGGCTAAGGACATTTCGGTTGCGTTACAAGCCGGGGGTGGCGACGTTCGCATACCTATGTCACTCTACGCTACCCATATATCGGGTAAACCCATCGAGGCCGCGCTAATCGATAATGTTAGGGCAACCCCAGATGGTATGACGTTCTCCGAATCAGAGAATTTTCTGCAGAGCCTACAGACGAACTTAGAGGATGAGGCTCGGCGGTTGGTTATCGAGAACGATCCGGTGCTGTCGGAAGCAGATTTTAAACAACAGAACCCGGAGGGTTCATACCCAGACTATCTAAAAGCTCACGCGAATAAGGCGGAGGTGTTCGCGAACGACCTCCGAACAGTACACGATACCCTTGTCAAAAGCATAGAGAGCACGGGGCGTTTTGACCGAACGGTCGCTGAGCTATATGCAACCCCGCTGCGAGAATTCTTCGCGAATAACGCGGCCAAGCTGGGTATGATGCCTAGCGAGCTCTACGAGTTGTTGCCCGTAAATTTCGCATCCACACACGTCGAGGGCTACAAGCAAGACGAGGATCCTTCCAAGCTAAACACGAACCGCCCAGGCGGTGATACGGCGGCCTTTTTCGCTAAGATGACGCTAGGGCTGGATGGTGTGCCTGGCGCCGCGTACGAGCCTGTGATACCTCTGCGAGCGGAGCACCGCGAGTTCCTACGGGAATATGAGAAGCACCGAGGGAACTTCGACAACCATATCCGAGCTAGCATCCCTGGTTTTGGAGAGGTGCAGGTACTAACGGGTAGGGCTATCGTCAGCACATATACCAACGGCGCGGCGGTGCTGGATGTCGGAGCGAGTGAGGGCTCCTGGGCCAAAACAATAACGGCGCTATCTAACAGTAGTATAGAGACCGACGCGCTGGAGCCGCTCTCTACGATGAAGAACTTTTTTGTCGATAAATCTACAGTACCAGGCGCTCGGCAGTTGATGATGCCGTGGGGCGGTAACGGATGGCCGGAGGAGGGCACCGGGGTGGTTATCCCTCCCTTCCGATTGGACAGACAGTATGACGTAGTACACGAGTCGATGACGTTCCAATTCATCAACAACGACCGTACGGCACACGTCGCGCTGGTGAAACAAGCGCTGAAGCCCGACGGTGTTTTCCTCACTGAGGAGAAATTTTCGTCAGACGGAACGGCGGAGTACAAAGCGCGCGAAGCGCAGAAAGACCAATATAAAGCTAGGTACTTTACGGCCGCGGCAATGACGCAGAAGGCTGAGCAGGTAGTCGTAGGAATGCACGGCAATATGGTACCCCAGAACGAGTACGAGAAAACACTGGCGGCTAATTTCAAATACGTCGTGCAATATTGGAGTTCTACGAACTTCGGAGGTTACGCCGCTTCGGACGATCTTGAGGCACTAACGCGTCTGGTCGATAACATTGGCAATACTACGACGGAGTTCTCCGCCGACGCGACCCTTGAGGACTTTGCCGCTGATCGCATTCGTGGGATCTTTTCAAAAAAGAACTGGGGCATCGTGACTGCGGAGAACCCGAACGCGACGCAACAGAGCGAGGCGCAGAACCAAGCTGCTAACGCGGCGCTACGTGCGGAATTGGACGCTAAGGGTCTTAAGTACGTAGAAGTCAAGGGTATGTACCCTGGGGACCTGAAAGAGTCGAACTCGTTTTTGGTGTTTGGTATCGACTCCGATGCGGCGGTCGACATCGGGCAGAGATACGGACAGGAGGCGGTACTAACGCCTCGGGGTTTGGAGTTCTCCGACGGACGACTATTGGCTCCTGTACTGCCGTCTGAGCTAGTCGAGGACGTAGCCAATGCGCCACGAGGTTATACTAAGATACCCGGCGATGCCGCTTTTACAGTAACGGACTTCCGTGAGCCTCCGCGCCCAGCCGCGCCGAGTCAACCCGGCAGTATTAGTCTCGTGGGCGTACACTATTCGAGAGAGTCGCGCGCGATATTGGAAGGCGATCGCTACGGAACCGGTAGGCCGGGTGCGGAGCGCGAACGGGTTTTGTTTGGTTCGGATAATCAAAAGCTAAAGACTCGGATAGATTTCTACGTCGACATTGGCAACGGGGTAAAACCCGAGGAGGGCGTCGGCGACACCAGGCACGACGTTGTGCTGCACAATCTGTATGATGCTAGTAAGAACGAGCGCGGCTTCAAGGCGGACAGCAATCGCTTTGACGGCATGAACCGTTTTGAGAACCAAGTAATCGAAGCGGGTTACGATGGGTACTACGTGGAACAAGGCGGCCAGGGTCGGGTGGTGCTGCTGGGTGACGCGGCTAAGAGCGTTCGAGTACCGAGTCGGAACGAGATCGATAGCCTAGCCGCTCGCGCTAAGCGCCAGGCGGAGGGTTATAACCAATCAGAGCTATACTCGGCACTCGCTCGCAATATCGAGGGTCTGCGAAAACTCGCCAACAAGAAAGGCTTAATTAAAATCGAGCAGGCTAAAACCTGGATCAATTCCCGAGTCGCAGAAGGCAAGTTCAAGAAAGAAGAGGTAGAGGCGGTAGGGCTCTTGGACTATCTGAACGGCATACTAGAGGATGCCGCCAGTGGTAAACGGGACAAAATAGACCCCTCAGAGCGCGAATCCGTGTCCGTTGAAGCGGTGTTGGAATACGTTAGGGAGAACGGCGTACAGGTAGAGATCATCTCGTCCGATGAAGGACAGGCAACGAGGTATTACTTCTACGACCGCAACGGTGATCGGCAGGAGTACGACGATTACAGTAGGGCAGAACGCGAACGGGATTACGCTTACGACCAAGAGATAAGAGACCTGTACGACGAGCTCATTGACGTTAACTACGTAGACAGGCCCTACCACCACGGTGGGAGGCTCCTGTATCTGGTTCTAGATAACGATCGTGCTGTTACTTACGAGTTGGGCGAGGAAGAAGAGGACGGGAGTAGAGTATGGTACGCCGAGGATGAGTATGGTAGTAACTTAGTACGCGACGGGCGAGTTCCCGATGCGATACCTGAAGATGATACCGACGAGTTAATCGAAACGTTGCAGGACTTTGTTAACGGGCACATAGATGACATCCAACAAGAGGCTGATATACAAACAACTGATGTTGAAGAGGAGGAGGCTTCCGGCGATACAGAGTTCGGGCGATACACCTTAAAGGGTTCTCGGGACGAATACGTAGAGTTAGCGATAACCCTACCGACCAGTAGGTTCGGTTCGTTTGAGTACAGTACCCATGATTTTAGCAATCCCGACGCGAACAACAACCGCATAGCTTTTGCGAGATATACTATCCGAACTTTTAGGGTCTCCAACGACGAAGAACGTGACAGGTTACGCGCGGAGCTTGACTCCGTTCCCCTCGATGACACAAAGGTGCCGTTGCAAGAGGCCGTGCATAAAGTCCTAGATAATCTAGCGCAGGAACGTTTTAGTCGAGATGCGAACGAGCACGAGATGGAAACGGTTTTAGGATTGCTCAGTTGGAAAGTCCAAGGGGAGAAGTCCGACGCCTTCGGGTACTCCTCCGAGACTTGGCGGATTATCGAGAACGCGCCCGAGTATCCAGAACTGTTGGCGCTCACTAAAAAACACCTCGAAACCATTGAAAAACGAACGGAATTAAAGTCGGCGCTGAGATCCCTCATAGATAATGGCGCCTATAAAAGAGTCCTAGTGATCGAGGAGCTCCAGAGCGATTGGGCGCAACAAGGCCGCGACATCGGCTTTGCATACGAGATGGGTAAAGAGGATGACGCCCGTATGAAAGCGCTGGAAGCTGAACTGACCCAGCTAGAAAAAGCCAAGCATAAGGAGTTGTTAGAGACAAACCCAGACCAGCAGGTGATAGCTGAATTAGCTCGCAAGATGGCGGTGATTCCTCAAAAGATGAGCTACCTTCGCAAGGGTCTCACAGAGGAAGAGATAGAGGCGGACACCTTGCTTGAAACCCCAGGTACTAACGCGCGGAATAATCCTCGCTTGAAAGACCTGCACCGCAGGGGGGTCGTCCAATCAGCACTAAACAAGCTACGCACCGACATACCTAGAGCGCCGTTTACTGCGAACACTAAATCCTGGCTGGCGTTAGTTACCAAGGCGGTACTACGTCACGCAGTGGAAAAGGGTGTGGATTCTGTCGTCTGGAATACCGGCGAACAACAGAATGCTCGCTACAGTCTCAGTCGTTTAGCGTCGTCGATTACCCTAGCTAGGGATGCGAACTACCACTACCGGATAGCTCAACTACTGGACGCGAACGGTAGTGAGGTTTCCATTCCCTACCCAATCCAAGGGAAATTAACACTCGCAGAGGTGAAGAAGGCCATAGGCGCAGAACTTACGGATAAAGCCGTCGAGGCTCTGAACGCGGCGGAGGACGCGCTGCCGCTAGGCTCTATGGGCCCCATTCAGCACACTCTCGACTCAGAGGGTTTAGAGGTGAGTGGCAAAGGCATGAGAGCTTTTTACGATGCGAACGGCATCTTAGAACAGGTCATGCGGGATGTTGCTAAACTTGGCCGATCCGATATAAAGGGATTCGATTTCACCGGCGTGAATGAGGTGGACGCAGAGCGTGAGCTAGCGGTGCAACAGGGTTTCGACGTCACCGAGGGTTTATCCGAGCGGGTCAACGCCGGAATGCCTCTATTTCAGAGAGCTCGGGCGGGATTCAATCCGGATACACTAACGATCTCCCTGTCGCAGGGAGCCGATTTGTCCTCTGTTATACACGAAGCCGGGCACTTTTATCTGGAGGCGTTGGCCGCGATGGCGAAGCACCCCAACGCACCACAACAAATCCGGGACGACTTTCGTAAAACGCTGGAGTGGTTCGGTATAACGGGTACAGAAGAGGGTATCCCCGGCGGGGACCTGGAGCAGAAGGCTTTTCACGGATCGCCGCATGAGTTCGATATGTTTTCTACGAGCAAAATAGGTAGCGGAGAAGGGGCGCAGGCGTTCGGGTATGGGCTATATTTTGCGTCGAGTAAAGCCGTAGCCGAGTATTACCGAGATAACGTCAAGGATCTGAAAAGGGTAAAAGAGATCAACACTGAGTTGAGCTCTTTAGCGGAGGTAATGGCTCGTTACGAAATCCGGTATCGAAAATACTCAAGCCCGGAGGGGTATGCTGCTGCCGAAAAGTATGACGCCCTAATAGCGGAAAGGGGCGACCTGATAGCGAAAAGGGGTCGGGTTTACGAAGTGGAACTAAAACCGCAAGAGGATGAATATCTGCTTTGGGATACGCCGATCAGTGAGCAGAGCGAGAAGGTTCGGGCCGCGCTCTTGTCAGCTTACGATGTAGAGGGTATTAAACTAGCAGAGGATCTCGGTTATACCGGGGCGCAGTTCTATAAAAACTTCGATCCCGAATCGTCCGAGAAAGACATGTCCGCGCGCTTACACGCCCTCGGTATTCGAGGCATTAAATACCGCGACGGAATGGGCCGGAACAAGGGTGGGGACTCTTACAACTACGTTATCTTCAGCGATAACGATGTAGAGATTCAGTCATACTACCAGGGCGGAGAGCAAACACCATCCGGAGGAGCGATACCTACTGGCACTACTCCGGAGGAAATCTGGGATCGGATGACCATAAACCAAAAGCGTCAATACCATGAGCAATGGGCGCAGTCTTTTGAGCGGTATGCGCTAGAGGGCAAAGCTCCTTCCGTGGAGATGCAATCGGTATTCGCTAGATTCCGAGACTGGATGCTGCGGGTATATTCCGGTGTTAAAGAATTTCTACGGCAGAACCCTTTGGCCGGTAAGCTGAACGATGACATCCGCGCGGTATTTGATAGGTTGTTGACCTCAGAGGATCGTATCAAAGAGGCGGAACAAATACGATCCTACCAGGCACTATTCTCATCGGCGGAGGAGGCCGGGGTGTCTCCCGCTGTTTTCAGGGATTATTTGGAATTAGGTGAGCGAGCTACTGAGGAGGCTATTTCGTTGCTGAGCGCTCGTAGCGTGCGCGATTTGAAGTGGCTTAGTAACGCCAAAGGAAAAGCTCTCAAAACGCTGCAGAACACCGTACGCGCTGTTCGTAAAAAACTACGCAGAGAGGCTACCGCCGAAGTGCGAAACGAAACGGTGTACGCCGCAATACGATTCTTGAAACAAGGGCAGCTAGTAGACGACCAGGGTGAGCTAACGAAAGCCGAGAGAACATTTAAACTAAACGAGCGAGAGCTCGTGGAATTAGGAGTAGACCCCTCTAGGTTCAAAGGGATGACTTCTGCCACGGGGTTGCCACTAGATCAGGCTGCAACACTATTGGGGTACCCGTCTGGGGGAGCCCTCGCGCAAGCGATCGCCGCTGCGGAACCAGAGTTCGACAGGATCTCGGCGCTAGTCGATCAGCGAATGCTAGAGCAACACGGCGATCTAACTACGCCGGAGGCTATGGAACGCGCGGTGGAGCTAGCGATACATAACGATGTTCGGGCTCGTTTCCTAGCGACGGGTTTGAAACTGTTGACGGAAGGCAAGTCCCGCGCTACTGCAGCACAGATCAACAAAGCTGCGAAACTCGCGGCGGATTCTGTCATCAACGATAAACGAATACGGGACATAAAACCGCACGCCTACACGCAAGCCGAGGGTAAGGCCAGTCGGCAGGCGCTAGCGCGTTTGCCGAGGGATCCGCAGGGCGCGATCGAGGCGCAACGCGCGGCACTACTTAACAATCGTTTAGCTAAAGCGGCGGCGGACGCAGTTGAGGAGGTGGAGCAAACAGTTCGATACCTCAGTAAGTTCAGTAATAATGGTACGCGCGACAACATAGACCCAGATCAACTGGAGCAGATCGACGATCTGTTAGAGCTCACCGACCTGCGTAAGGGTGTGACTAACCGCGCGTTAGACAAACGGCGATCTCTCGCAGAGTGGGTAGAGGAGCAGGAACTCGCAGGCATAAACCCTGCGATAGACTCAGCACTGCTAGAGGATATAAAGCGCAAGCATTTCAAGGACATGACGCTTAGTGAGCTAAGGAGTCTGTCAGACACTATTAAACAAATCGACCATATCGGGCGGCTCAAGAAAAAATTATTATCGGCTCGGGAAAAGGCGGAGTTCAACGCGCTAATGGCCCTCGCTCGCGAATCAATAGAGAAAAACGCGAACCGGGTTGTAGTTGAGCAGGAGTCTCGTACGGACGTAGTGGGCACCCTGGGCGCTTGGGGTCGATTCATGCTAGCCGCACACCGGAAATTCAGTTCAATTATACGGGAGATGGACGGTGGCAAAGACGGCGGAATCATGTGGCGCATACTCTCGCGGGGGATGAATGAGGCCGGTGACAAGGAAGTTGAAATGCGGCAACAGGCTGCAGAGGCTTTAGCTAAACTGTTCGATGCGCTACCGGCGCAGGATCACGTACCTGGTAATCTTTACGCCAAGAAGAAAATAGTACCCGGTACGAATATCAGCATGACGCACGAACAGCGCATTATGTTCGCACTGAACTACGGTAACGAAGGCAACCGGCAGCGGTTGCTAGATGGGGGACTATCCGGCCATAAAGCGTTATCTATCGTAGATGCGGAGGCGATCCTAGACACACTCACCAAAGCGGATTGGGACTTCGTTCAAGGGGTGTTGGATTTCGTAAACGGCTATTGGGAGCAGATCGTAGCCCTGGAGGAGAATGTCACTGGGCTGAGTCCTAAAAAAGTCGAGGCGGTACCGATAGTAACCAAATTCGGAACCTACCGAGGGGGTTATTTCCCGGCGACTTATGACACTCAACTGTCTACTCGCAGCGAATCGTTAGAAGCTGTTACGGATCTACGGTCCGGGATGCTAGGCGCGTTTGGCCGATCGTCGGCTAAGAATGGCTACGCCAAAGCGCGCGCTGACTCTGTGGTAGGTCGGCCTCTCTTGCTGAGTTTCAACGCCATAGCGCAGCACGTTAGCTCGGTCACCCATCGACTCGCGTGGGAGCCATGGTTGATCGACGCTAATCGAATACTAAGAGCGCTCGATAGTAGTATCCGCGAATTCTACGGCGCGGACATACTCCGCGAGATGAGGGACACGGTGGTTGATATCGCGCAGGGAGACCTGCCAGCTAAGAGCCCGATAGAACGCGCGTTGAATCACCTGCGTACGGGCGCGACGATCGTGGGCATGGGTTGGCGCGTAACGACCGCTCTGTTGCAGCCGTCTGGTTTAGCCCAGTCTTGGGTGCGTATCGGCGGCGGGTGGATATCTAAAGGGTTGGCTCAATTCATGAAAAACCCGAACACTGCGTCGCGATATGTTAACGAGAGATCCAGCCTAATGCGGCGGCGCGACGCTACCATGAACCGGGAGGTCAACGACGTACTCAATACTGTGCGTGCCGGTGAGAAAATCTCCATTGTAAAAGCGTCGTTCTTTACGATGATTACTAAAATGCAGCGCGGCGTGGACATACCTACCTGGCTCGGCGCGTATGAGAAAGCCCTCTACGAGGCAAAGTATGAGCAGGCGGCGGACGAAGCAGCGCGTAAGGAGATCGAGGAGACCGCTGCGGCGATGGCCGACCAGGCGGTACTCGACTCGCAATCCGGTGGTCAGATCAAAGATCTGGCCAAAGTACAACGCGGACACCCGGCGCTAAAACTATTTACTAATTTCTATTCATACTTTAGCGCAACATATAATCTAAATGTTGAAGCTGTACGACGCACAGATTTCAAATCGCCAGCTCAAGTTGGCCTGCTTGCCGGGGATCTATTGCTGCTGAATTTTGTGCCGGTTGTGTTCAGTTTGGCGCTTAAAAACATGCTGAAAGGGGAGTGCGATTGGGATGATACGGCTTGCCTGGCGGAGAACTTAGGGCGTGAGCAGGCCAGCTACCTATTCGGGCAGATGGTGCTCCTACGTGAGGTAGGCGCAACTGTGGAGGCAATGACAGGTGGTGCGCAGTATGGTTACTCAGGCCCCGCCGGTTTACGTTTCTTATCAGACACTTATAAGCTGGGCGTACAACTGAACCAAGGGGAGGCGGATTTGGGACTGTTCAAAGCTGCAAACTCAGTAGGCGGAGCCATACTCCACTATCCCGCCGGGCAGATTAATGCTACAATCGACGGCATAATAGCAATCGAAAATGGCGACGTAGAAGGTGTGCGCATACTGCCCGCCTTAATCGCAGGAGCTCCTAAATGATCGGATCAAGTACACTACTCGACAGCCGGGCTACAGACAGGTGTGGTACCACGGAAGATCCCCCCTCGTTTGCCGTCAGCGATCCGATTCCTGTTGACTTAGGCTACGAGCCTCACTGTATAGATTGCGATACACTATCCGCTACGCGCTTCGTTATCGTCGCAGTTGTCGAAACCAATACTCCCGACAACATCCGGGGCGTGATCGTGGACCTAGACGAAGATATAGTCCTAACAGCCGAGGGTGTAGCTACCGTGCGTACTCCGGCCACGATAGAATCCACGGTTGCAACGTATAATTACCAGAATGTATACGTCGTGGCCATGAAGGAAAACCAGTTCGTAGCTATAGGTCTCGATAATGCAACATCCTCTCTCTATGGTATTGTTTGTAACGTCGCAGCGAATGGCACCATAACACCCAACACTAAAGTATTTCTAGCTAACACCCTGGTTACATCAACCAGGAACGTATCTAAAATGCGCATTTCGGAGACGAGATTCGCGCTTTTCTATTCGTCCGATGCTGTGTCCAGCGCGTCCGTGTACTGGTCTATATTTGAGGTCGTAACAGATTCCACCTTAACCGAGATAGATAACGGCACTATCAGAGGCGTGGATTCTACTCACGCCTCCGGCCTAGTAGACGTTACACAGGTGCTCCCGGACGTGTGGGAAGTGCACCATTTTATGACGTTCTACCGGCCTATCGTCGGCACTCTAGGCTACGGAACC